>Ga0351900_1171_pt1 | contig 15171 bp, 16 predicted proteins | sample BONcelHT113001D3_FD_205827 | JGI IMG/M metagenome (GOLD analysis project Ga0351900, IMG submission 205827) | Enriched cells from coal bed in the Powder River Basin, Montana, United States - BONCAT cells T11 rep1 HSBNCT.T11.300.1.D3 ...
AGAATGTTTATGATCTGACCAGGAAAAATATCCTGAAATAATCGTCAACCTTAATGTGTTTAATTGCGCGAAGATTTGATACTGCCACTTCATGGGCAAACATCTCCAGTGTTGCAAAAAAGATTGTGTTTGCAGAATTAACTCGGGTTGTTGGGTTGAATTCCTCTTCATACTCAGGTGGAACACCAAGCATTGTAGCAATAATTGCTATGCCTGCAGGTGTCATGTTTTCTCTCATACGTTTCAGAAAGAAAACTCTGTCACCGCCAATGATGCCCTGCAAAAATTGGTTGGCAATGATGTAGTCGTAAGGAGGATTTGGGAAGCCTCTGTGGGTCATGGCGTTGCCGGTGAAAAATGTAAGGTTAGGTGAAGGGTCTTTGGCAATTGCAAGTTGCACGGCAGTGTCAGAGAGATCACAAGCTTCGACTATTATATCGCGTTTTGCAAGCTCCAGCGCAAGTTCGCCACCGCCACAGCCGACCTCTAGTACTCTTGAGTCTTTTGGAAAATCCTCAGTTTGAGCCCATTTAATAAGATAATTCTGGCTCTTTTGGCATACAATGGGCCAACCCGTTCCACCTTCACCTTTTATGGTTGCATAAAATGGTTCGTGGTCGTAGTAAAATTTTCTAATATCCTTGCGTTTTGCCACTTTTTTCCTTTAGCACACAATTCCTATCAAACATCATTATACGCATTTTTTCAAGATAATAAAGTCCCAAAATGATTTATATTTTATTGAATTGGTCAAAAAGTAACCTAACATGCAAATTATGGACGATAAAGAAGTCGGCAAATACTGGGATGAGAATGCAAAAGGCTGGATTTACCTGGCAAGAAAAGGCTATGATGTGTGCAGGGATTATATTAATTCGCCTGCATTCATGGAGCTTTTGGGTGACGTCTCAGGATTAAAAGGTCTAGATATTGGTTGCGGTGAGGGTAATAACACGAGACTGGTGGCCAAAAAAGGCGCAAAGATGAATGCTTTTGATATATCGGAAATTTTTATCAAGGCTTGCATTGAAAAAGAACACGAAGATCACTTTGGCATCGAGTATCAGGTTGCCTCTGCTCATAAAATTCCATTTCCAGATTCATCTTTTGATTTTGCAATGGCAACCATGAGCATAATGGACATACCTCAGCCAGAAATCCCGCTTAAAGAAGCATTCAGAGTCATAAAACCCGGTGGATTCCTGCAGTTTTCGATCTGTCATCCATGTTTTGCAACCACACCAAGTAGAAAATGGCTCACCGATGAGGATGGTAAAAGAAGTGCTATTGCAATAAAAGATTATTTTGAGGAGATGGATGTGATGGAAGAATGGACTTTTGGTGTTGCCCCAGAAGAAGACAAAAGCAAATTCCCCAAATTTAAAACCCCTTGTTATCACATAACCTTGTCCTCATGGCTCAACCTTATATCAAACGCTGGATTTTGGCTACAAAAAACTATTGAACCCACACTCACAAAACAACAAACTGAGGATATTCCATACATGTATGACGCAAGGATTGTACCGTGGTTCATCATTTTCAGGTGCAAAAAACCTTGAATCAAATGCCTCCAGAGGTTATCATAAAACCCTAATGAGAAACATCTTTGTTTCAGACATGACCAATTTTGACAAGGTTTTTCCAGTTGCGCTAAATCATGGCATTGGTATTGAAATTCAAGGTTTTATAAGACCTTCCGTTATTGCCAATCCCTTGCCGCATCTAGAAAAAATTAAATCTGAGCTTGTGGATTTTCCAGGCAAAAAATCCCTTCATGCTCCATTTATCGGTCTTTCTCCAGGATGCACTGAACCTTTAATTGTTGAAGCCACTAAAAAGCGTTTGGCACAGGGATTATTTGTTGCTCAAGAGCTTGGATGTGAAAATATCATAGTCCACTATGCCATGCCAGATAATATGCTCCTTGCTGATGATTACGCCAAACATAGTGCAGATTTCTGGAATGAATTTCTGCTAATTTGTCCAAAAAATATCAAAATTCATCTTGAAAACGTGTGGGAAGACTCTCCGTTTGCATTTCTCAAATTCTTTGAGATTTTCTCTGATGAGCGGTTTGGTGTGAATCTGGATATTGGCCATGCGGTTGCTTGTAGTAACACAAGTGTTGCAGACTGGATTAAAATCCTCAGCAAACGCATCACCTATTGCCACATGCACGACAATGATGGCAGATATGACCTTCATTATCCGCTTGGCAAAGGAATAATTGATTTTGCAAATATTTTCCCAGTGCTTCAGCAATATTGCCCAAATGCTTCTTTCAGCTTTGAATGTGATTTTGACGAATCACTTGCCTGGCTCAAATCAAAAAATCTTTCAAGTTATATTGGGAAATAATTGCCCAACCGATAATATCCATTTTAAGTATAATATATCTACTATATCAATAAAATAAATTGTCTTCCTTGATAACCTTCATTATTACAAAATTAGTAGTGAAACCAAATTGTTGCCATTTTTGCCCTTGTTATAGTTGATATATAATGCTAATGTAACCATGCGTAGTAATGCGCATTGAGTTTGAAAGGATAAAACTGTGAAAAACATACTGCAAGCATTGGAAAATGCGAAAGTGTTCAAGATATTTTTTGAGATTATAAAAGCAACAGGAATGGCAGATCAGATGTCAGAAAACGGACCTTTTACCCTTTTTGCGCCAAACGATGAAGCATTCAAAAGACTTCCTGCAGAAGTCTTCACCAATATAAAAAGCGATTTTGAGACAATGAGAACGATGGTAAAAAGGCATTTGGCTGACGGTGCAATTCATCACGTTGATTTGCTGAAAATGCAGACTATCACAACAGTTGATGGACATCTGCTCAAAGTTATATGCAAAAAAGACTTATACATAGACAACTCCAGGGTTATAAGAGCTGACCTGATTTCTGAAAACGGTGTCATCCACACAATGGACAGTGTCACAACCTACATCCAAACAGCAAAAATAAAGCACGCACATCACTAGTTCTCATTTGCGCAAAACTGTCTGAAAATATTTGTCAAAAATTTTCTTCTTGCCCAAATAGTAAACAAGACTAATATTTGTTAACATGAAAATGTACAAGGAATTGGCAAAATATTGGTCATTGATTTCTGATTCTGCAGAATATGCTTATTCTGCAACGTTTTGGAAGAAAACACTAAGGGAGATGCTAGGCGAAGGCAGGCACAAAATCCTGGAGCTTGGCGTGGGCGGCGGTCACAACCTGAGCCATCTCGTGTCAGATTTTGACGCTGTGGCTGTTGATCTTTCTCCCGATATGTTAGAACAGGCCAAAATACTTAACCCCAATATTGAATTCCATGTAGGCGACATGCGCTCTTACCGCGATGGGAATAAGTATGATGCAGTGATTGTGGATGATGCAATCTCATACATGGCAACCCATGAAGATCTCTTGAAAGTGTTTGCCACAGCCAAAGCCCATCTAAATCCTGGAGGGGTATTTGTGTGTGCTCCGGATGAGTTGAAAGAAACCATGCACATGCCGCAAGTAACTAGCAAGCTTCAGCCAATACCAGGTGGTGGCTCGTTTGCGTTTGTGGAGTATTATCATGACCCCAATCCAAACGACACAAGCTATGAGTGTATATTCACCTTCTACATCCACTACGGTGGCAAGTTCCAGCGGTTGGAGGACATCCACACGCTTGGAGTGTTTCCAAAAGACGATTGGATGAGGCTTCTTGTGCAAGCGGGTTTCAGACCGTCGTTTGCGGAATATCCGTTTTGGAGGGTCATGAGAATTTGCTGGTGGTTGGGGTGATGAAGTAACTCCAACATCAATGCATTGATTTGACAAAACTACTATTTTATGTTCAATAGGGGTATGGAGCAAAAAGAAGATAACATTATTGGTAACTACAAAGCTTTAATTTTGGGAGTAGTCATTTTTCTTGCATTTATAACAATCTTGGTTTGGCTTATCCCTTCTTTAAGCGACGACTCTCTAATAAACTCATTCTTTTACTTTTTCTCTGCTTCAGCACAAACTATGGGTGCACTTGTTGCGATAGTTTTGACGGCTTCATTTTCAATAATGTTTAGTTTGAAAACAATTGATATACCATATTCTGAACCAATAAGAAGACTTTTTTTAAAAGATAAACATCTTATCCAAGCAATATATCTGTCATTAGGGTCAATTATTGTTTCAATTTTTGGAGTGTTAATTTCTAAAGGTATTTCAAGTTGTATTCTCTTTTTTATTATTGTTATTTTATTAATTATTATTGTATTAATTACTGGTGTATTAGGAATATCAGAACTTATTTATTTGGGTCTCGCTAACTTAACAACCACAAGATAATTTGATAAAATAAGCGAGGTCTATGAAAAACAAGTATGTCTATCACTCCCATATTTCAGAAAGAAAATTCAGGGAGATAGTCAGGTGTTTCGAGCATGATTTCACATCACAAGAAACATCTGACTTTGTTGGTATATCAAGAGTAACGGTTGGAAAGCTTTATGTGAAGTTCAGAAGACGCATTCTTGCCCTGGTGGACGAATCACCGGTTGATGGAGAGGTGGAGTTGGACGAGAGTTATTTTGGCCCAAAAAGAATCAGGGGAAAGCGTGGCAGAGGAGCTGGAGACAAGATTCCCGTGTTCGGGATAATCAAACGAGGCGACAAGGTGTTCACAAGGATTGTCAGCAATTGTTCGAGAGAGGAACTTATGCCCATCATCAAAGGCCATGTGCTTGAAGGGAGCGACATCTACACTGATGGATGGAAAGCATACGACGGTCTTCTGCTCGATGGCTACAAGCATTACAGGATTCATCACCACAAGAATGAGTTTGCAAGGGGCAAGAACCATGTAAACGGCATTGAATCATTCTGGAGTTACACAAAAAGGAGGCTTGCAAAGTTCAATGGTTTACAGGAATCACATTTTATGCTACACTTGAAGGAGTCACAGTGGAGATGGAACATGAGGGTTTCAGGTAAAAACATATACCATGTACTGCTTGAGACATTCAGGAATGAACCACTCTAAAATTAGCGAGACCCTTTATTTTATACTAAAGAGATCCTCTTTATACTCAAATCCAACGTTGTTATTAATGAATGATATAAATAAATTCATTGATAATAATTTAAGTGTCAAGAAGATATATTCGATCCAGACATTAATAGATTATTCAGAATTATCAATCTTGTCGGAGAGCATTAATGCTTCGTTAGAAAAGACACATCTTGCCAAACAAATCCTTACAAGCTATAATCTAAGTTTGGTAGATCCTACAGAATATTGTGACATATTCTCTTCATTGCTTAATAGAGTAGAGAATGATTTAAGATATTTTAGATTTACTGAAAATTCAAAAGAGATATTATTTTTTAGAGAGCTATTTAAGACTATACACAATGTTATATTTGGTGACATTCTATATTATGGAGTTGTTTTAGAAGAATACGATACCTATTGCTCAAGAGAGAATAACATTGACGTTAAATACACTGATTTTCTGTCTGTTATAAAAAAAATATTGAATAATAAATTTGTTGATGCTTCAAAAAGTGATTGTTCTAATTACAACAACGGTATCATGAGTATTTTAGATACAATGATAAATTTTTATAAACATGTGATTAGCCAAAGAGAAGCTGATATTTTTAAAGAACCACTCGAGGTGTTTATTAATAAAATAGACTTTCCTTATCCTTCAGGAAAAGTATTGAAAACACACATTCCACATGGTGGAAATTCTTTTGTTGAACTATTTAGAAATGGTAAAAGAAGATCATTTTTACTTAGTGATGATTTTGCATCCGATTACATGCAGAAATATCTAGATTTATGTTTATATGGACTTTATATGATACCATCAATTAATAACTTATCAGAATCTAATTTTATGGAAAATGTATTTAGTTTAGTTATTTCAAAAAGAATTGATAATTCTAATTATAAGAATATTAAAAATTTAAGGAGATATATATTTAGAATAATTTACGAAGAAACCCAAAGAAGAATTTATTATATCTTACAAAATTATGACTCACAAAGCACGAACCTAAATAAACTCTCTATAAAAATAAGAGATCTAGAAAGATTTTTCCCTGGCACTTTTAAGGAGTCAGAATTTTTGATTTTAGAAAGTGTTTGTAGAGAATATGAAAACTATCTTAAAAAAGATATTTATGATGAAGCTGATATTATTACACGGTTTCTTTGTGACCTGGAACCAAAATATGTTCAATTACCAAACTACGATATTTCATTATATTTAAATAGTTTAGTAGATTTCTCAAATATTAATGATATTGAAGTGGCAATTGGGATTATTGACGACGTAAAGAGAATGTCGACTTTATCTAATAAATGGAAATTATTCCAATATGGTGCAATGTTTCCCTTTAAAGATGTTTTAAAAATTAAAAAGTTACTTGACGAAAGTTATTATGAAGGAATTCTCAAAAATGAAGTATTGGATTATTTTTGTGCCAAACTTAGCTTATACGAAGAAGAATGTAGAAAGTATTTCGAGTATGGATACAAGTTTAATCCTAATAAAATACAACTTGAGAATATGATTAACGAGAATTGTATCTAAGCGTTACTACCTCTCCTAAGCAACCTTCCTGCAACAAGCAGTTATAACCTCATCAATCTGATTGCCCATCTGCCAGAGTCTGCTCCTGTATGATGGGAGTGTGGAACACAATTTAGGCAACTTGCCTTCAAATCATGGGGGACACTTGGCGCAGATTGACCTGAACAGATTTGTGGAAAGATACCTTTCACCTCTGTCGGGAAGCACAGTGACAATTGTACCTTTGCCAAGTTCTCTGCCTACTGTTACCGCTCCAAAGATAGCCGCCCCCGAGCTCATGCCAACTAGTATCCCCTCGTGTGTTGCAAGCATCCTGGTCATCTGGAAAGCATCATCATCACCCACAGTCACTTTCAAGTTTGCAAAACCTGGATCATAGATTGCCGGCACCATGGATTCCTCCATGTTCTTGAGTCCTTGTATCGTGTGCCCTTTTGTCGGCTCCACAGCAACAATTATAATGCCAGGCACATGCTCCCTAAGATACTTGCCAGCGCCCATGAGCGTGCCAGTTGTACCCAGGCTTGCCACAAAAATATCAATGTCGCCTTCAGTCTGCCTGAGTATTTCCGGGCCTGTGGTCTCGTAGTGCGCCTTTATGTTTGCTGGGTTTGAAAATTGGTCAGGCATGTAGTACTTTTGCGGATCATTTGCAATTATCTCCCTGGCTTTCCTTATTGCACCGTCTGTGCTTTCCCTGCCAGGCGTGAGAATGAGAGTGGCTCCGTATGCTTCAAGGGTGAGACGCCTTTCCATGCTTACGCATTCAGGCATCACCAGAGTCACTTTGTAGCCTTTTGCAGCTCCTATCATTGCCAGTGCAATGCCTGTGCTTCCAGATGTTGGCTCAAGTATTGTTTTGTCGGGTGTGAGCAATCCCTGCTCCTCGGCGGTTTTGATCATGTAATGGGCTGGCCTGTCTTTAACAGAGCCTGCCGGGTTTGCTCCTTCAAATTTGCCCAGGATGCAGACTTCGCCTTTTGAGCAAAATGTTCTGGTCAAATCTATGAGAGGGGTGTTGCCAATGGTTTCTAGGATGTTCATGTTTACTGTCTTTCTTCTATTATTCTCCTACAGGATACTGCAACAGCTTCGTCTATCTGATTACCCATCTGTTCAAGCTTATCTCGGTAGGTTGGATGGGCGTAAACCCTGACAATACCTGTAATACTTGGCCAGGTTTGCGTGAGAGACTTTGCAATGGGCGATATTTGTGAGAGCTTCCGATACTGTCCACGTTTTGGGAAATACATGGTGAGTTCACCACCCATGATTTTTGCAGGCACGATGTCAACCAGAATACGCATCCTGGGCAGTTCCAGTGCATTCTCCAGGAGAATCGAGAGCTTTCTGCCATCACCTGGCTTGTCCAGGTTTTTGAGCAGTTGGAACACCTGTGCGCTATCCGGATCTAGAGGCGAATAGGTGCGGATGCGTTTATAGAGATTCCTTGTGCGGATGCCTCTGATGAGTTCTGCTATATCAGGGTCATCCTGGGAAATCTCGGCAAATTCGTTCATCGTCTCATCATCGCCAAACCTGTCCATGAGGTTTTCTAAGAACTGGCTCCATTTGTGCAGGTTGCTTCCTTCCTGGAAAGCGCGGATGAGCATGACCGAGCCTGCGCGCACGGCGTGGTGCCAGTAGACTTCAGTGAGCATGACGTATCTGGAAAACATCACGTATTCTGCGGATGCCTTGCCTTTGTCGGTGATTGCGAGCCTGTTTTCAGGGCTGACTGTGAGTGACCCGATGAGGCGGTCTTTGTCGTAAGACCTGCCGTAAGGTACACCGCAATGCAGGCTGTCGCGTTCGAGGTAGTCCATCTTGTCTGCGTCAATTGAGCAGTCCAGAAGATCTCTTAGTAACCTGAAAGAAGATACTTCAGACTCGGGAATGCCTTGCGAATCTCCGCATATCAGCCTGCCAACATAGGTTGGGTCAACCTCAAATGGTTTGAGAAGGCCAGAAAAATTGAGATTTCCAACTATTTCCCTGCCTCTTGCCTCGTGGTCGGTTAGTCCTGGAGCTTCGCCTTCGATGATATGGCCGTTGGGGTAGTGGCCAATGTCGTGGAGTAGTGCGGCAAGGAGTATGGAAAGCAGTTGCTCATCAGTAACTTGCTCTGCAAACTGCTCGTTTTTGATGAGATGTTTGACGTAGAGCCTCATGTTTTGATAGACACCCAGAGAATGCTCAAAACGTGTGTGCATGGCACCTGGATAGACAAGATGAGTAAGTGACAGTTGGCGGATTTTGCGAAGTCTCTGGAATTCGGGATTACCAATGACGTCTGAGATGCGTCTTGTTATCGGGATGCTTTCAAGAGGAGGCACCCTGACATTTAATCCTGTGTCGTCAAGCTCTGGCAAGATGAATGATTTATTCATTTCTTGCAAGTCTATATTTGTTTTTTACCATGTCAAGCATGACAAGTCTTGTGGATAATTGGTTGGTTTGATTTGTCCTGAGCTTCCGCTTGAACCTTACCGAAAATAAGACTAATATTTTTTCATGATACTGCTTGAGCTGTTTTGGTCGTTTTTCAAGATTGGCTCTATGGCTTTCGGTGGAGGGTGGGCAATACTTTCCTTGATGGAGCATGAGGCTGTTGTTGCTCACACATGGCTATCTGTGGAGCAGTTTAGGCAAGTTGTCTATGTGGCAGGATTTACGCCTGGTCCTATAGCAGTTTCAGGTTCTGCCCTCATTGGCCAAAAAGTTGCCGGAATTCCCGGAGCAATCGCATCGGTACTGGGGCTTGTGATACCATCGGTTGCAATCCCAATGATACTTTTCTTCCTTCTGCTTAAATACGGTGAAAATAAAAATGTAAAGGCAATCCTCAAAGGACTTGGCCCGATTGCAATTGCAATGATCGCATATGTGCTGTTCAACCTTGGAAAAGGTGTTTTTGCTAATTCTGAGATATATTCGATTATCATATCAGGATTACTAGTTATTGGAGGATTTGTGGCTTTGTATTTAAAGGTTAATCCGATATTTGTTGTTCTTGCTGGAGGCTTGGCAGGTTTTTTTATCTGGAGATAGGAGGAAAAATGAAGAAATTTGCTTTGTTTACGGTGGTTTTATTGTTGTCTGTTTCAATTGTTCCAGCTATTGCAGGTGGAGGACCTATCCTTTACGGTGTTGTAGTTGGTATTGCAGGACCATATGGACCAGTTAGCATCGAAGGAATGGATGGCACTTCATTTGAAGCCTGGCCTGTAGACGATGTCCCGCTTGACAAGCTCTATTTGGGGTGTGAAGTGTCGGCTCAGCTTGATTTCAACGGCAAAGTCTACCTTGCCAACATAACAAACGAAACAGAAAACCAGCTACAAAAAATTTCGTGGATTACAGAAATTTTGGACTATGAGAGGAACTCAAGCGAATTGATTATTTCTACTCCAATTGGCCCAGAAAGACTCTTTGATCCACATAAAATAATTGGGGAACAAGACGCCAAAAATGGCTCTCAACTAATAGTAAAAGCATTCAGATCACCTTGGAAAGGCCATTTTATCGTAATTTCTGCACGTTTAATCGCCAGATAAAGGGAGGGTATATGAGCGAAGGGATAATTCTACCACCAGTTGAAAAGGGATTGAGAATGATTTTTGACCCAAGCAAGAAAATTTGGAATGACAAAGATAAGGTTTTTGTCATCATTTGGGTGGGCATTCTCATAATTGCAACGTGTCTAATTACTTTTGCAGATAAAAATGCCTACAGCAATCCGGTAATGGCAAAAATTATCGAATTTATTGTGACACTTTCAGCAAACGTGTTTTTGTTGTTCAACCTTGTCAAACTAATGGCAGGTGATGCTGTTGAAGGAAATGTCGGCATCCCTGTGCTAATCTCAGTTCTTGCTTTTGCAGTTGTGGTAATTGGAACAAGAATTGTGTTTTTAGGTTTTAACACCATGTATTTAGTGGGTCCAGATTTCACTGTATATTCAGGTTTTTGGCCTGAGAATCTCAGGTTTGTGCCATGGATTTCAGCCACTTTGGCATATGTAGTCCAATTTACAGTGTTGAGGATGACATCAAAGATTTCATGGGATTATCTTTGGATGCCAGTATTTTTCAACATGATTGCAGGTAACATATTCCTGATGATGGTGAATTTCTGGGTTTATTTTGCTTTTTATTTCACTGGAACACATCTCTAATGCTCTAAAAGACCAGCCCAAACTGGAGAAAGCGTTCCATTTTCAATTTTGTAGATTGCTCCAGCGGTAATACCTGTAGTGTTAAATGAAGTCACAATCATCCCGTCTTGTGTGATATTGGGATAGGCTATATCGTTGTATGTTTTTCCGCTTTGCAGGTCAATTACATAAAAAGTGGAAGATTTTTCAAGACCTTGTCCGCAGGCAAGGAATCTGTCGCCATGTAAAACAACAGAGGAACAAGGTTTTTCGGATTGATAAATCTTTTTTGACTCCGTCTGACTAGTTTCGAACACATAGGTTAATTTGTCGGTGCCCACAATACCCAAAACTTTGCCGTTTTTCCAGAAAAAACCGCCTGTTCTTCCAAATGACGGTTTGTCGGATTTGAATCCTGCTATTGTGTGGTTTGAATAAGGATTGGTGTTTTTAGAGTTCCACACAACTTCCTTGAAACTCACGTTGGAATCGTTTTCCATTCTGTAGTAGCAAAGTGTTCTGCCTATTGTGCTGTCCCAGTCGCAAGGCATGTATGAACTGAGATTTATTGCCCAATTCTCGCTTTGGGAGACAATTGCATCCTGTGTGGCATCGTAGTAAATTGTGCCATACAGAGACATAACAGAGTTTGTCTTTTGGCTAAGTAAAACGGGCATCTTCATCTTTGTATTTGAACCTTTGAGGTCAAGGCTGATTTTGGTCTCGTCTGGGAATTCTTTTGGTATAAATTCAAAGCCCAGCCAATCTCCGGAAACTGCTCTCAAATATTTTATTGCATTGTCAAAGGCTTCGTCAAATGGCATGATAGGAGTTGAAGTCTGAATTTCCTCATATGTCATTGTAAGATTTCCTGTACCAAGTGAGGAAATACTTGCTCCTCTTCCGTGCCAATCCAAAAGAAGCGAAATTTCAGCGTCGTTTTTCGATGGGGAGATCAGATGCTTATTGTTTTTGGAATCAAATTCTCTGCCAAAAGACAGCTTTGTCATCTGATCAGGAAAGATGTTGGCGTAATATGTGAAATTTGGATTGCTAAGCTCTTTTATCTCCACTACACCTGGGGCAATATTTGGAATGAAAATGCTTCCGTCATTTGTGATTGGTTTTTGGGCGCAAGAGACGTTGAATTTGGCATCATTTGAAGCTGAGATAATGCAAAGAGAGCCACTTTTGTCGTTTGCACCAGGGACAATCCTAACTTGCATGTCTTTTGCAATTGTGACATTTTGCTTGAAGGTGTAGTCAAAACCATCGAGAGTTACATCAAAATCAAATGCACCTTCGTAATATTTTATTTTTCCGGAATCATGAGTTCCGATAGTACTCTCGCCCATTTTGACAGTTGATGGTATCTCCGTGGAAAGCTGAAGCTCCAGCTTTTGCGGGGCGGTAAAATCCGCATTGTAGGTTTCACCATAATAAACGTTTACAACCTGTGTTTCGGTTTTATTGATGCCAGACCATTCCACCTTTATCCGTTGCATCATTGGCTCTAGGTCATACGGATTTTTCAAATCCTTTGCCAGGGTCGGTGGTTGATCATGAATTGTGACTTGTGCTTCTGGGTCGCCTTCAACATTGATATAGACAAAACCGCCTTTTGGAGCGCCGCACGAGATCATTGAAACGGAGAGAACAATACACACCAAAAAGATTGGAAACTTCATCTTTCCTCCTTAGAAACCTTCCTGGATATTGAATACTTTTGCGCTATCGCAGAAGCTGTAGAAATCACACCAGGGACAATACTTATTTTTACATTTAGGGAAAAATCCTTCGCCAATGTCTTTTGAGACCTTCTCAATTGTGTAAATAGTGGTGGCAAGCTGTTCGGAATCAGGGGTAAAACTCAACTCTGAGCCAGAACGTAGGAACATGTAGGTTGCCTTCTCTACCTCTCCGTTAAAAAGTTTTGTGGCGGCAAGCGTGTAGATTGACAATTGCAACTTGTCTTTTTGTTCAAGTTCTTGGGGGATAAAGTTGCCTGTCTTGTAGTCAACAAGATGTAAATTGCCTGAAGGGAGTCTGTCAATGCGGTCAATGACGCCTGCAACAAGCACACAACCAATCTCCAGAGTGAATTTCTTCTCGACTTCCACTGATAGTTGAGGTTTTTCCTTGTTTCGCTCATAGTAGCCTACAAGCAGAGATTTGCCCTCGTCTTTTGCCTTTGCTTCACTTTGCGGATCTTTGAATCCATCCGATATCCAAGATGACTCAAACCAGTTCAAAAGGTCATTTAGCGTGTAGGTTTCTGGCAAAAGTCTTGGCTTGTGGAATTTCTCAAGTGCGGAGTGGACGCTGTGACCGAAAGAAAAATAAGGTTTTGCAACACCAGGAAGCTTTACAATATATGATAGATAATACCTGTAAGGGCATTCAAGGTAGGTTGATATTTGAGAGAAAGAAAGCTTCAGAGCCACTTGTTTTCTACCGACAACTTGTTGATCTTTTTGCATAAATCGTCAATGGTCTGTTGGGTGTATATCGTCCAGTTTGCTTTGTTCATACGTTCTTTTTCGCCAAGTTGAGAGGCTAGTCTGCGTATGACATCCATTTCGGAGAGACCTTTTCTGATTGCGCGTTCAATGCGTATTGACTCTGGAGCAGAAATATTGAGGACTCCATGACACAGCTTGTCCCAACCTTGCTCAAACATTATTGCTGCAACTACAACAACCAGTTGTGCGCGTTTCATTCTGGCTTGCATAATCTCAAGCTTGATGGCTTCAGTAAGAGGGTTAGAGAATATTTCGTTGAGGTAATGTGCTTTTTGTGGAGTGGCGAATGCGGCGTTCGCGAGTCTTTGCCTGATAATTGACCCGTCGCTAGCGCATATTTGTTTGCCGAATTTCTCTATCAGTTTTTCATAGCACACAGAGCCTGGCTGGATTAGAGGCCTTGCAAGCTCGTCAACTTCAATGATGTGTGATTTGTCAGATACCAGGCATTGTGCGGCTGATGTTTTGCCGGCCGAGAGTCCACCTGTGATTCCAAGAATGTATGCCATTACTTTGCCTCCAACAGGTTTTTGCCAATATGCACTTCGGATGTAATCGGAACTTTTGTGGAAATGACTGAATCCATGATTTCCCTGAGTTTTGCTACTACTTCTTTGGCTTTTTCTTCACGGCATTCCAGCACAAGTTCATCATGAATCTGGAGAAGCAAAGATGTATCTGAATCTACAAACTCTTTCTCAACATTTATCATTGCCAGTTTTATTATGTCTGCAGCTGATCCTTGAATGGGGGAATTGACTGCGGCGCGTTCACCTGCAGACCTTATCTGGAACTCTTTAGCAAAAAGCTCAGGAATATAACGCCTTCTGCCAAGCATAGTTACTGTATATCCTCCATTTTCTCTGGCAGTCTTCACAACATTTTTGATGTAAGAGGCAACACCAGAGAATCGTGAAAAGTAGTCATCAATGAATTTTTCGGCTTCCTTGTAGCCAATCTTGAACTCGTTTGACAATCTGTGGGCTGACATGCCGTAGAGCACACCAAAGTTGATGATTTTTGCCTGACGACGTTGATTTGGGGTGACACTGCTGGTGTTGAAGATGCGTTTTGCTGTGTAGGTGTGGATGTCTTCATTGGAGTGGAATGCTTTAATCAGCTCAGGGTCACAAGAAAGGCAGGCGAGAAGTCTCAGCTCTATCTGGGAATAATCCGCAGAGACGAACACATAGCCAGGTTTTGCAACAAAACATTCCCTTATTCTTCCGCCCAAATCGCTCCTTACAGGAATATTTTGCAGGTTTGGGTTTGTGGAGGAGAGTCTTCCGGTTGCGGTGCCGGTTTGAATATATGTGGTGTGAATTCTAGAGTTTTTGTCAGCATAGGAAGGAAGCGTGTCAACATAAGTATTTTTCAGTTTTGTCAACTCTCTGACATCTAGCACAAGGTCAATTATTGGGCTTGCAGGGCGTAATGATTCAAGCACATCCTGCGCTGTTGAGTAGCCAGTCTTTGTTTTCTTGCCAGAAGGGAGGTGCATTTTATCGAAAAGAACCTCTCCTAGCTGTTTGGGTGAGCCTATATTAAATTCGACTCCGGAAATATCATGCACATTGCGTGATTTCTCTTTTATCAGAGCATCCAACTCAGTACCCAGCGATGTAAGTTTTACCTTGTCAATTACAATTCCTCTTTTTTCCATACTGCAAAGCACTCTGGCAACTGGCTGTTCGATGTCATAAAGCAGTGATTTCTGACCTTTTTCATCAAGGTTTGCAAGTAGAAGGTCAGCGATTTTCTCCAAAGCCAAAACCGGCGGGGGGTCATCGTCCAGATAGACTGATTTGAGGGTTTCAAGGTCGTATGATGACTTGCCAGGGTCGTCAAGATATGCCGCAAGAAGAATGTCTGTGACAGGCTCTGCAACCTCCGACTTGTGT
>Ga0351900_1177_pt1 | contig 14568 bp, 12 predicted proteins | sample BONcelHT113001D3_FD_205827 | JGI IMG/M metagenome (GOLD analysis project Ga0351900, IMG submission 205827) | Enriched cells from coal bed in the Powder River Basin, Montana, United States - BONCAT cells T11 rep1 HSBNCT.T11.300.1.D3 ...
CTGCCCGTCACTATGGCATAAATGGTCTGGGGTGCACACTTTCAGTTCATCAGGCCGAGTATGCTAAAGAAAAAGTGGCAAAAGAGGGGTTGGGGGGAAAAATTTCCATTTTACTTGAAGATTATCGGAATATTAAAGGTCAATTTGATAAGTTTGTTTCAATCGGTATGTTTGAGCATGTTGGAAAAAGTTTTATCCCTATTTTTATGGATAAAGCAAAAGCGCTGTTAAAACCTGGCGGCATAGGTCTTCTTCATACTATAGGTAAGGAAAATGATACTGCAGGCGACCCGTGGACGATGAAATATATCTTCCCCGGGGGTTATATACCAATGCTTGATCATGTAATCAAGACCTTGGGAAAGAGAGGCTTAGTCCCCGTTGATGTTGAGAACCTCCGTCTTCATTATGCTTTAACCCTTGACAAATGGGCGGAACGGTTCGAGGCAAACGCAATGGAGATAGAAAAAATGTTCGATCAGAGGCTTGTCCGGATGTGGCGCATGTTTCTATATGGAAGCTCTGCTACGTTCCGCTGGGGTGATATAAGGCTGTATCAGATTCTTTTTACCAACGGTCTTAATAATGAACTGCCTATAACAAGGGAACACCTCTATCGTGAGAATCCATAGCGCTCACCCAATCGTTTTTCTTGATTTATTCCTCTTCAACCTGTAAATTAGAATTCACTGAGGAGACCTGCATATGCCGATATTCATAAATGTGCCCTACAAAATGGTTGAAACAAACATCAAGAGGATCGTTGAACTCAATATGGGTGTTGAGATATATACAAACAACGATGTGATTGATGACCTTGACATAGGCAGTGTCAGAGAACTGAACGGGATGCTTCAGGATAACGGCGTTACCTGTACTGTCCATGCCCCATACATGGATTTGAGCCCTGGCGGTTTTGATAAAACAATCAAGGCAGTATCGAGGGATAAGATTAAAAAATCCGTTGAAATGGCAAATTTACTCCATGCAAAACATATTGTCTGTCACCCCGGCTACGACAAATGGCGTTTTGACCATAACGAGCAGTTATGGCTTGACAGCAGCATTGAAACATGGACGGAAATATTGAATGCAGCAGGTGATGGGCTTATAGTAGCCCTTGAAAACATTTTCGAAGAAACCCCTTCAACCTTTCTTGCCCTCTTTCGCTATTTCAAGGGCAAGAATCTCTATTTTTGTTTTGATTCAGGCCATTTCAACCTTTTCTCCACATTTTCCCTTGAAGGCTGGCTGGCCCCCCTCAAAGACCGCATCAGGGAGATGCATCTCCACGATAATCATGGAAACACGGATGAACACCTCCCGATAGGAAGGGGAACATTTCCGTTTCGTGAATTAAAAGCCTTTTTGAAACAGACCAACGGAGATATTATATATACTGCAGAGATAGCCAGCGAGTCACACATTACGGAAAGCATTAAAAATGCAAAGGAGTTTTTATCATAAATATGGCACATAGAATAGAAGTAGCGTACAAAGAGGGTGTCAGGGACGTTCCGGGCGAAAAACTGAAGAAAAGGATAAAAACAGACCTCGGGATTGAAGTTGTTGACGCAGGGGTAGTGGATGTTTATACGATTGAAGCAGATCTGAGCAACGACATTGCAAATATACTGAAGACCGACGTTTTTGTAGACCCCATTATCCAGAAGGGCTATCTTGATGAGGCTGTACCTGTTTACGGTAACTGGGTTGTCGAAGTAGGTTTCAAGCCCGGCGTTACCGATAATGTCGGCAGGACTGCGAAAGAAGTGATTGAGGCACTTTCAGGACATAAATTTAAAGAAAATGAGGGTGTTTTTACTTCACGCATGTTTTTTCTTAAAGGTAATCTGAATGAAAAACAAATCGTTACCATTGCTGAAGGGATGCTGGCCAACACGGTCATAAACAGATATTCGTACAAAAAGGCTTCCCAATACCGGAATGATAATGGTATGGGCATATATATACCAAGGGTCAGAGTTGAACATGAGCCTGCTGTTGAAACATTCGACCTGTCAACAGGTATAGAAGAGATGATGCGTACAAACAGGGAAAGAACATGGGCTCTTTCCCGTGATGAACTTACTGTTATCCAGAGGCATTTCCTCCGGCAGGAGGTTATTGAAGAACGAAAAGCAATGGGGCTCACTGCCTCACCTACTGATGTGGAGATGGAAGTCCTTGCCCAGACGTGGTCAGAGCATTGCAAACATAAGATATTTAATGCGCAGGTAGAGTATGAAGAAGACGGCAATATTGAATTGATAGACAGTCTTTTTAAGACCTATATCATTGATTCTACAGAGATGATACGGCAGAAAAAAGGCAGAAAAGATTTCTGTCTCTCCGTATTTAAAGACAACGCCGGGGTTATACGGTTCAACAGGAAATATAACCTTGCCTATAAAGTGGAAACACACAATACTCCTTCAGCCCTTGACCCTTACGGAGGAGCGCTGACCGGAATCGTAGGCGTCAACAGAGATCCCTTCGGTACCGGTAAAGGGGCAAAACTGATATTCAATACGGATATATTCTGTTTTGCACCCCCTGATTACAAAGATACAATCCCGCCAAGACTGCTGCATCCAAAGAGGGTGCTTGAAGGTGTACGGGAAGGTGTCGAACACGGAGGAAATAAAAGCGGTATACCCACAGTAAACGGTTCTCTTGTTTTTGACGAGAAATATCTTGGCAAACCTCTTGTTTATTGCGGTACATGCGGAATCATGCCCCGGACAATAAAAGGAGAGCCAAGCTATATCAAAAAGGCAATAAAGGGCGATGCTATAATCATGGTGGGCGGAAGAATCGGTAAGGACGGAATCCACGGCGCCACATTCTCATCTGAAGAACTGTCTGAAGCTTCTCCAACAAGCGCTGTGCAGATCGGCGATCCCATTACGCAGAAAAGAATGACCGATTTTCTTCTTATTGCACGGGATATGGATTTATACGACGCAATTACCGATAACGGCGCAGGAGGTCTTTCCTCCTCCATCGGCGAAATGGCAGAGGACACAAACGGATGCATAGTACATATTGATAAAGCTCCTCTCAAATACCACGGGCTTTCTCCCTGGGAAATACTTTTATCAGAGGCACAGGAAAGGATGACCGTTGCAGTAAACCCTGAAAAGGTTGGCATGTTCATGGAGATTTCCGAAAAAATGAACGTAGAATCAACCATACTTGGGGAATTCACCGATACGGGCAAATTCCATGTGCTTTTCAATGGAAATACCGTTGCTTGTATTGATATGGAGTTCCTGCATAAAGGCCTGCCCAAGATGACCCTGTCTGCAAAATGGGAAAGAAGAATTAACGACGAGGAACCTGCCGGCGAACCGGAAGATTACACTGACTCTCTGATTTCAATGCTGAAACGCTGGAATATATGCAGCAAAGAATATGTTGTACGGCAATATGACCACGAGGTTCAGGGAGGGAGTGTTGTTAAACCCCTTATCGGTAAATACAACAACGGCCCCAGTGATGCAGGGGTTGTGAGACCTGACCTTGAGAACATGGAAGGGATTGTGGTAAGCCACGGCATATGCCCGAAATACAGTAAATTCGATACATATCATATGGTTGCCTGCGCGATAGATGAAGCGATACGGAATAATATTGCCACAGGAGGTTCTCTGGGCAGAATGGCCCTCCTCGATAACTTCTGCTGGTCAGACCCGGTTAAGTCAGATAGAAACCCTGAGGGCTCATATAAACTTGCCCAGCTTGTAAGGGCAAACAAGGCGCTCTACGATTACACAACACTCTTCGGCACACCCTGCATATCAGGAAAAGACAGCATGAAGAATGATTATATGTTCAACGATATAAAAATTTCCATTCCGCAGACAGTTCTCATATCAGCTATTTCCGTGATTAATGATGTAAGAAAAGCTGTTACGATGGATTTTAAAAAAGCCGGTGATCTCATCGTCGTGGTTGGGAAAACATATGCTGAAATGGGCGGCTCGGAATACTTCTCTCTTTGCGGCCGTCACGGCAACATCCCGCCCAGGGTTAGGGGAGGAGGCGCAAAGAAGTTATTCAGACGCATAGAAAAGGTAATTCAAGCTGGTATTGTAAAATCATGCCACGATATTTCGGATGGCGGGATTGGGTGCGCCATCGCAGAAAGCGCCTTTGCAGGCGGACTTGGCGTTGAAGTGGACCTCTCTTCCGTACCTTCTGCCGGGATATTCAGGGACGACTTTCTGCTTTATTCAGAGTCTCAAAGCAGATTCATCCTCTCAATCAGCGAAAATGATCTTGAAAAGTTTGAAGCTTTGCTCCGTTCAATACCATTGGGTATTATCGGAAAGGTCAGGAGCGACGAAAGGTTCCTTATACGCGGGATGAACAATAATGCAATTATCGATACAGACATCAATCTTTTAAGGGATGCCTGGCAGTCACCGTTCAAAGAACAATTTGACAATTAGCGTTTTCACGTCCTTTTCTTTTATTCTCGTGTTCGGACAACGGCATGTTCGGGACACAAAAAGATGAAATGGAATATATGAATCGCACACTAAAGATCCTGGCTATCGTTATAACTTTTGACGATTACGGATAATTCATATATATTAAACAACCATGGTAAAACTCATAGTCAGACAGGAACGCATAGGCCCCATATTGGGGTTCCATCCCTGGGCATTTTCGGGCGCCTTTGAATCCATACCGGAAGGCTTGCAGGCAGGTGAACCGGTCAGACTGTTCAGCAAGAACGGGGGCTATCTTGCATCCGGCTATTTCAATTCATATTCGCAGATAACTGTCCGCGTCTGGAGCTATGACAAAGATGAAGAATTAGACGAACGTTTTTTTATAAAAAGAATCGAAAAAGCCTGGCAAATAAGAAAAAAATATGTAGAAAACCCTTTAACCAATGCTTACCGGGTTGTCAACGGTGAAAACGACTTCCTGCCGGGACTCATTGTCGATAAATACGCCGATTATCTGGTTGTCCAGTTTCATACGCGAGGAATTGAGCGCTGGAAAAATAAGATTGTTGCTGCACTCGAAACCACCTTCAGTCCGAAAGGGATATACGAGCGTTCCGATATGGCTGTGAGAGACATAGAAAACCTTGAAAAGACAAAAGGGGTTTTGAGCGGATCCATTCCGGACATCATCAACATTCTGGAAAATGGTTTTAAATTCCTGGTTGATGTTAAGGGCGGACAAAAAACAGGTTTCTTCCTTGACCAGCGGGATAAACGTCAGGCTCTGATAAAGTATGCGGGCAACACATCCATTTTGAACTGTTTTTGCTATACCGGCGGGTTTTCCGTATATGCCCTTGCAGGCGGCGCAAAAAGGGTTATCAATGTGGATACTTCTGAAAATGCAATCGAACTTGCAAAAGAGAATATTACTCTGAACGGATTTGATATCTCTAAATGTGAGTTTGTATGCGAAGACGTTAAAAAATACTTAAAAAATACTGAAGAGGGATTTGATGTAATTGTACTTGATCCTCCTGCCTTCATAAAAGACCGCAGGAAGAAAAAAGAGGGGATTGCCGGCTACAGAAGCATCAACGAGATGGCGCTCAGGATACTCTCAGGAAAAGGTATCCTGGTAACCTGTTCATGTTCAGCCCATCTCACCATTGATGATTTTCGTTATCTTCTGTCGGAAGCGGGTGGAAAAACCCGTCAGACATTGAGCATCCTTGAATCTTACACTCACGGCATGGACCATCTGCAACTCGTGCCCTTTGGTGAAGGTGAATATCTGAAATGTTTTTTTCTTTCAGTTTCTTTTTAAGAACCGCAAACTGTCAGATTCATTATACAGGAAATGTTCCGATAGATTGATGATTTATAAAAACTTTAAATGTACTCTTCCATTCAAACAGTTTTTTATGCTATTATTAATTTCAATTTTTCGCGCCCATAGCCCAAATGGATAGAGTGTTGGACTACGAATCCAAAGGTTGCAGGTTCGACTCCTGCTGGGCGCACTTATAATATCGATAAGTTATAGAACATTTCACAAGCTCAATAAAATCTCATGCTACCCCGTATGCTACCCTATAATTTCTAATTTGAAAAATGATAACAAAAACCTCGTCTATTTTTGACAAACGCTCCTTCGTATTACTTGCTTTTTTGTGATCAGACGTAAATTATCGCTAACACCTACAACTGTTGCATAAGGCGTTTTGCCTTTGATCGTGGATTACCGAAAGAAACAAGGCAAATTACGATTCCGTTGATTCAAACTCAAACTCTTTCTCCCTGAACAATTTCAAGCACACTTCAACCACCTTCTCATCGTAGAGGATACCTTTGTTCCGCTCTATCTCCTCAAGGGCGGCATCAATACCTTTAGCTGGCCTGTAGGGACGATGGGAGGCAATAGCTTCAATTACATCAGCCACAGCAATGATTTTTGCTTCGAGGAGGATTTGGTTGCCTTTCAATCCCTGTGGATAACCAGAACCATCCATCCTCTCGTGGTGCTGAAGGACTACTTCTGCTATAGGATAGGGTAATTCCACATCTTTTAATATGTCATATCCTGATTGAGGGTGAATCCTGATGAGGCTCATTTCTAAGTCGCTTATTTTGCCGGGTTTACTTAGTATCTCGGCAGGGACCGATACTTTTCCGATATCGTGGATGATACCTGCCATACGGATATTATCAATTGTGTCGTTTGATAAACCCATCTCCTGAGCAATAGCACGGGCGAGGTTTGATACTCTCTTCTGGTGACCTGAGGTATAGGGGTCTCTTGTCTCAACCGTTGAAGACAATGCCTGTATGGTGCCTATCAAGCTCTTCCTCAGTTTCTCAAAGGTCTGCTTCAGTTCTTCCTCAGCAAGCTTGCGTTCGGTGATATTTCTTGCAATACTCAAGATTACTTGTTTCCCCTTATAAGTCACAAGACTGGAGCAAACCTCGACTGGAAATGTTCTTCCATCTTTGGTTTTATGTGATGTCTCAAAAATCTGTAATTTATCCGAAGGCATTGCATTAGCAAGCGCTTTGATATCTTCCTTTTTAAGTGAGGAGTCAATGCCGTGAAGCCCTATGGCAAGCAACTCTTCTTTTGAATAGCCTAAGACCTCAATGGCAGTTTTGTTCACATCAATAAGATTCCCGTTAAAATCTATGACCTGCACCGTTTCGTTCATTCCATCAATCAGTTCTTTATATTTCTTTTCGCTTTCCTTCAGAACCTCCTCCGCCTGCTTGCGCTCGGTGATGTCGCGGAAGATGCCCACCAAGTAAGATATTCCCCTAATGGTCGTGAAGGTAGAGCTTATATCGGCGTAGAAGACGGAGCCGTCTTTTCTCAATATCGGCTGGCCCTCCGCAAGAATACTCTCCCTTTTTACCTGTCTTTCAAACTCGTCAACAACATGGGAGAAATTGTCCGGCGGGTGCATATCATGGATGGTAAGGTTTTTGATCTCTTCTTTTGTATACCCCAGCATGGAACATATGGCGGCGTTCCCCTGAACTAATTTCTTGGTTACAGGATCCGTAATCAGAAACCCATCGTTGGCACTGTCAAAAATTGTTCTGAATTTCACTTCGCTCTCGTGCAGCGACTCCTCAGCTTTTTTGCGATCGGTGATGTCATTATAAATAGCTACAATTTCACCTGATGGCAACCTGTATACGTAATTTTCCACCCAGTAAGAGTGGCTATCATCTTTATATAAAGATGATTCATGGTGCTCCCTGTTTCCTGTTTTCCACACCCTTTGAAAAACCTCGAATAGGCCCAATCCAATTATCCCGGGAAAAACATCCTTAACGCTCCTGCCGACGATATCCTCTTTTTGTACATGGCTAATCATTAACCCTGCTGTATTCATGCCCACTATGATAAAATCTTCTCCATCATCGATTCCCCTGTAAACTGCCACTCCGCTGCTCATGTTCTCAAAGAGTTCGCTGAAGCGGATTTCGCTCTTCGCCAGTTCCTCGTTTGCCCTTATCCGGTCCAGTAACCACTGTGATATTAACTTTTTCCTGGAATAGACGAGCAAAAGGAGAAACAACAGGAACAGCATGAGGGCAATCACTCCTGTCTGTATGTAGTACCGTAACCCCGACATCATGATTTGATGGTTATCGCGTCCGACGAAAACAGACCAGTCGGTGTTAACCGCCGGTTCATAAGATACATAACGCTTTCTGCCGCCTGTGAGCGGGTCTTCAACTTCAACTGAGAATTTATTTGAGTTTACAGCCACGTCTTTTACAAAATAGAAGGGGTATGGGGTAATCTCTTTCTCATTGGTAAACCGGGAGTTGAAAACTATATTTCCTTTTCGGTCGGTAATGACCACAGATGCCCCGGGGTCGATAAGTACCCGTTTCATTATTTTTACCAGCCCTCCGGTACGATGTGTGTTGAGAAGGATGCCGGTTATATCTCCTTTGTCATCTATGAAGGGGACACAGATGATAAAAGCAAGGTCTTTTTCTGCGACAACCCTCAAAGTTACATCAGATATATAAGGTCTCCAGTCTTTGCTTACTCCTTTGTACCATTCCCGGTAGGCAAAGTTTCTGCCAGTGACCTCCGGGTGTTCAGGATAGGAGGTCCACAATGTCCCTTCTTTGTCTGTAATAACAAAGCTTTCGCTGTAAGGGCTGTTTTTTACCATGTTTATCAGATGCTCTTTTGCCTTTTTGACATTCTTATTTCTGACTGCATGAAGGAGAAGGGGGCGGTTGGTATAGGATTCCATGGTTTTCATTATCGTCTGGATGTGTTCTTCCAGAACTATGGAGAGCAGGCGCGCAGCAGAACGGTCTTTTTTTAAAAAAAGCCCTTTGGTTTCATTATAATGGTTGTAGCACAGCAAGAAGGTGATTCCTGAAAGGAAGAAAAAAAGCGCGATGCAGACCAGGGCTATGGAGCGGCCCTCAATAAGCCAGTGTTGGGTTGGAACGTTATTTTCTGACATTACAGCCCCTTATCTGATGTCTACATCTGTTGTTTTCTCTACCTATTTACAGTATCTATATGAAGTATTAATCGTTTTTGTTTTATTTACAAGGCAAAAACATATCTCGAATGAATAATATTTTCTATATATCCACATTGGGAATTGCCAATTGAAATCCTGTATACTTGGCTAACATTGATGGGTATTTGTTTCAGGAAGTTATTTGTGCCGCAGGAAAAAACCACACAGTGTGTATTTCGGTAAGAAAGCAGTGCTTCAGGTAAAAACCACGAAGTATAAGCTTCAGGAAGAATTTTTTGCCTAAGGCAAAGGCTAAGCGGTGTGTATTTAGGGAAGGAAGCAGTGCCTCTGATAAAAGCTGTGAAGCGTAAAGCTAAGAAAGCAAGCAAATGGATTTTGTTTTTACAGGTTAAATATTGAAGGGTGTTCCCATGTCTCTCTATAAATTTACCCTGAGGTTTGCTCATTACTTCATAGGCCTTTTCAATTATTTTTTTGAGAGATTCCGATACTCGTGATATAGTGCGTTAATGGTGCTGGAAGTCAAAATATGAATAAAGAGGTATTGATTGTCCACATTTCACAGACCTCCTGATCTGCCCCCAATAAGCAAAATAAACAAGCGTGTGATGCCAGCGCAAGGAACCAGGATTGACTGGGGGGTGTTCGACTGGCGTGGGGATTAGCTATCCTTGTCGGCGGTGTAGGCGCCCTCGTGCTGTACGCATCTTTGACGGCGCCTGGGGGCAATGCCCCCGTGACGATGAGTCGGGCAACAGATATAACCTATCAACTCGTGCGAATGATTCCATCGAGTGTCCAGCGCCGCATCGCGGCGGGGCTTGGTGTCCTCTTCCTCGCAGGCGGCACCTGGCTTGCCTTCATGGGATTGACATTGTTCCGCCCGGAAAGCGCATCCCACGACGTTGAGGTTGCAGGATCTCGGGAGGACCTTTTCCACATAGTTCTAAGCATTGTGATGACCCTGACGTCTGGTTACCAAATTTAGAAATTTCAAGAAAATCTTGTTTTGCAACGTTATTGTAACGACATGCGGAATATCAATATTTCAATATCTTTAAAACCTGAAGGAACAGCTTCACTTATCTCCATCAAAAACTGTTGAAATTCCTTTGAATAATATATAATTACTTTTAATTGAAGGAAGGTGCCAGATGGCATTAAAAACATTTACAGCCGCGGATGCATTGCATTACTGCATAAGGATATAAACTTTGAAAAAAACAGATCCGAAAGAAAAAACAGACGGCATAGGGGCCGGATTCCAGGAGGAAACGAAGTATACCAGGGAAAAGTTGCAGGGCCACACACTCGACTGGAATGCAATGCCGGATACTTACAAACACTATGATAATCCCCTCGCAAGAATTGTCCTGCCAAAACCGGTCACAAAGGGCGAGAAAGATATATGGAAACTTATTACCCGAAGAAGGTCGAGAAGAGATTATAATTCACGGGATACATTAGACCTCAACGCCCTTGCCCTCCTTCTCTGGGCATCCCAGGGGATTAGCGCCCGATGGGGAGATACGCTTTTCAGGACTGCCCCTTCTGCAGGCGGACTTTTTCCTGTAGAGACATACCTGAATGTACGTTCTGTGGATCAGCTTGAATCAGGCATCTACCATTTCAGACCTGCCGATTTTGATCTTGAATTCATCAAAAAGGGCGATTTTTCAAAAGGGCTTGCCGAGGCAGCCCTCGGGCAGGAAATAGTTGCCGAGGCACAGGTTACGTTTATATGGTCTGCTGTGCTTGCCAGGGCAAAATGGAAATACCGCGAGAGGGCATACCGTTATATCTATCTTGACGCAGGACATGTTGCCCAGAATCTTTATCTTGCCGGAGAAGCCCTCGGGCTTGGTGTTTGCGCAGTCGGCGCATTCTTTGATGATGAAGTGAACGGATTTCCGGGGCTTGACGGTATCGAGGAAACAGTCATTTATATGGCTACAATAGGAAAACTGCCGGAACCAGCGGAAAACTTATAGAGACACAGGGCTTAAACTGTAATATTTTATGCGGTATTGTGAAAAGTTGTATAAAAAACAAGTAAAAAGGGTATGTTAATATAAGTAGTTATACAAATAATCAGGTGGAGGACAAGGAAGGGGCATGAAAAAGAATAAACTATCCCCTACCTTTTTCCCGAATTTACATAAGCGTATATGTGAATTCGGGTTGGATGGTCAGCGGCATGGCAGAAATGTTTCAGATGTGGATGAGATGTGAACCTTTGCTGGACGAAGGATAATACATACGTATATCTTGAGTCGCAAGGTGAAGCAGATCGCCGCAGACGGACATTTTTGCTCGACCCTGCTCGCAATGAAGTCTTACAATCATGCCACTGACCGACAAAGAGCAAAACCAGGAAAAAGTAATGTACACAAAACAACACGAAAAGCAAAATACTTTAGACAATACTCTTTCTACTTACAGGAGGAAAACATGGTAAAACTCAAAGCAGGAGATAAGGCCCCATTCATTGAATTGTCTAATCAGGACAATACAACCAGAAAGCTGTCGGATTTTTCAGGCAGAAAAATACTCATATTCTTTTATCCGAAGGCAGGCACTTCCGGCTGAACCCCCCAGGCGACGAGCGTAAGAGACGCCGGGACGCGTCTGTCGGAAATAAATGTTGTGCCTTTAGGTATCAGCCCTGATTTACCATCAGCACAGAAACGATTCGCAGAAAAGAACGGGCTGGAATATGACCTTCTTTCAGATCCCGGTCATAAGGCTGCCGAGGCTTACGTTGTCTGGGGAGAGAAGAACATGTACGGTAAAAAATCATACGGCATTATCCGCTCATCCTTCCTCATCGATGAAAAAGGGCTTATTATTGAAGCTTTTTACAAAATCAGCCCGGCGGATACAATACCGAAGGCGTTAAAGGCGCTTGGTGTATAAGAAACTGAAGAAAATGTTTGCACCTGAGGATTTATAGTGCCTATATCGGGGCGGACCGGTAAGGTCAAATCTTTATCTTTATATTTTAATTAATAGAAAGTGCAGTTTATAAAAAATACCGCATTGGAGGGATAAATAAGGCTATGACAAGAGATGATGCAATTGAACTGCTCAACGAATATATAAAAAATGAAAAGATGCTGAGTCACTGTTATGCATCAGAGGCTGTAATGAGAGCGCTGGCGCGCAGACTGGTCAGGGATGAAGAAAAATGGGGTCTTGCAGGCCTGCTGCATGACCTTGACGTGGAGATTGTCAATGCCGATTTGAACGTCCACGGCAAGGAAACGGAGAGGATTCTTAATGAAAAGGGTATCGAAGCTGAAATTGTGGAAGCTATAGTAATGCATAATGAAGTACTCACAGGCAGGCAGCGGCACACAGAATTTCAGCATGCCCTTGCGGCAGGGGAAACCGTAACAGGCCTTATAATTGCCACAGCACTTGTTTATCCTGATAAAAAGATCGCGAGCGTAAAACCGAAATCCATAACGAAAAGAATGAAGGAAAAGGCTTTCGCTGCGTCTGTGAACAGAGACAATATTATGGAATGTGAGAAGATCGGAATACCGCTCAATGAGTTTGTGGAGATTTGCGTCAATGCAATGAAGGATATCAGCGATCAATTAGGACTGTGATCAATTAGGTTCAGCGGGATTCTTCCCGGCTGTCATTTTTGTTTTCGTACATACAATCATCCTCAACGACATGCCCCTTGCGGCAGGTATCAATATAGGCCTGATAGCATTTCGGAAGTCTGGGACCTTTGCCTGAATCACGATCAGGTTCTCTTTTGTCTTCTTTGTCATTGCAGGTCATTTTGTCTCCTTATTTTTACAGGTATGCCGCGTAAATGTAATAGATATTCAATGGCTCATATTTCTTGCTTTATCCGTCATATTTTCCGATAATGAGAAAAGGATTAATCTTATTATACAGGCAGGAGGTTAAGACTTTGAGGAAAACCACTCTATTCAGAAAACTGATTTTAGATGAGGAAATTCTGCTTCTGCCGGGCTCCTATGATGCACTCTCTGCCAAGATTATCGAGCAGGCGGGGTTTAGGGCTACCGTAGTCGGAGGCTACGCCGCCTCTGCGTCAATCCTCGGGAAACCGGATGTTTCCCTTCTTACCCTGACAGAGATGGTTGAACGTACGCGCTATATTGCTGATGCTGTGGAGATACCAGTTTTTGCAGACGGTGATACCGGTCATGGAAATGTGACGAATGCGGCAAGAACCGTCAGGGACTTCGAAAGGGCCGGAGTGGCCGGTCTTTTTCTGGAGGATCAGGTATTTCCGAAACGGTGCGGTCATATGGAAGGAAAGCAGGTGATAACTGCAGAAGAAATGGTTGCGAAACTCAAGGCCGCAACGGACGCAAGGGAAGACCCTGATTTTGTTATCATGGCCCGGACCGATGCACTGGCGGTATATGGAATAGATGAGGCCATAGACAGAGGCAACAAATATATGGATGCCGGAGCCGATCTTATCTTCGTGGAAGCCCCCACTTCAGAGCAGGATATGATCAGAATGAACAGGGAAATAAAAGGTCCGACCTTCGCAAGCATGATCGAAGGCGGAAAGACGCCCTGGTTCACACCAAAACAGCTTCAGGCCATGGGATTCAGCGTGGCCGCATACGGCCTCTCCATGGTCTACGCGGCGTCATGGGCGATGAGATCGCTGGCAAAGGAGCTTTTTGACACAGGAACAACAGAGGGTTTTCTGGACCGCATGATTAGCTTTAACGATTTCAATAAACTGGTGGGTCTGGATCAAATAAGATCACGGGAAGCCAGGTTTTATAAAGACATTGCAAATTCCGGTTCAAAAGGAGGGCAATGATGGAAAGAATCAGAAAAATTCGGAAAGTGGTGGAGAGTGTGCCTACTATCGAGGGGGCTGGCGTTCATCTGAGGCGCGCCTTTGGTTCAAGTGAAGTTCCCGATTTTGATCCCCTTCTTATGCTCGACGATTTTCGTTCAGATGACCCGCGCCATTACTTGAAAGGTTTTCCCTGGCACCCTCATCGCGGAATCGAAACAATTACGTATGTTCTTTACGGCAGTGTCGAGCACGGCGACAGCATGGGGAATAGAGGCATAATTTCTGCTGGTGATGTTCAGTGGATGACGGCAGGCAGCGGCATTATCCATCAGGAGATGCCTAAGGGGGATGAGTCGGGGCGGATGGGCGGTTTCCAGTTATGGGCAAACCTTCCGGCATCACATAAAATGATGGAGCCCCGTTACCGCGGGTTGACCAGGGAGGAGATACCGGAAATTACTACTGCCAATGGGGTTAAAATAAGGATTATTTGCGGTGAAGCCGAGGGCACAAAGGGGCCTGTTTCCGATATAGTCACCGATCCCGAATATCTCGATGTGACCATCCCGAGCTATTCAGCTTTAACGCGTCAAACCATTACGGGCCATACGGTTTTTGCCTATGTTATAGATGGTAAAGGCTATTTTGACAAAGAAAGGAAATTTGCAGTCGGCAATTATAAACTTGTGGTCTTCGGCGATGGTAAGCAGATTGACATATCTACTGGGGCGGAAGGGGTACGGTTTCTGCTTATCTCGGGGAAACCGATCGGTGAGCC
>Ga0351900_1181_pt1 | contig 14438 bp, 12 predicted proteins | sample BONcelHT113001D3_FD_205827 | JGI IMG/M metagenome (GOLD analysis project Ga0351900, IMG submission 205827) | Enriched cells from coal bed in the Powder River Basin, Montana, United States - BONCAT cells T11 rep1 HSBNCT.T11.300.1.D3 ...
GATGCTGATCGCGCGTACCTCTACCGACGAAGACGTGAGCCGTGCGAAAGAATTGCTGCGGGCCTCCGCGGAACGTGTGCGTGCCCTCCTTACGAACGACGAAGTCTCGGTGGTCGAGCAGCTCGTGGAGGGGGAGTCACCGGCTGGGGCCATCGTCCACGAGTCACTTGAGGACGGTGGCTGCAAGCTGATCGTCATGGGCAATCGAGGCAGGGGAGGCTTTGAGAGTCTGGCCCTCGGCTCCGTCAGCACCCAGGTTCTCCATGGGGCGACTTGTCCGGTGATCATAGTCAAAGGGTAAGCGTCCGGCCTGGTGGTGAACGAGAGAAGGGCTCCTGTCGTACAAGGGAGCCCTTCCTTTCTTGGCGCAAGGGCGTTCTCCGACCGCGCCGGCAATCAGCTCAGCGCAGCGTACCGGAGAACACCTGCCAGGCGAGTGCCGATTTGGCTAGCAGCGACAGCAAGATGTACATCTTCTCGCCGTACAGATAGTCACGCCACGGTCCCACCTTCTTGTACTGCAGAGCCATGTTGATGGCGAACACATTGAAGAACACGAACAACGTGGGTAGGAGCACCCAAACGAAGGTGGGGATGCTGCCGCTGAACGAAGAAAGAGCCGCGAAGAAGTACCAGGCGATCACCGCCCAGGGCACCACTCCGGCGAAGATACCGCAGTAGAAGGCCGTCCAGTTTGTGCGCCCGGTAGCCTGATTGTGCAGCTCCATCATTAGTCCGAACAGATTCATGCAGGCGTTGAGGGCGAAGAGTAGGACGAGACCGGGCAGGTCGAACATGCCGCAGAGCATGGCGATGATGACCAACATCAGCGACGAGCTCAGGGCATACTCGAACCACCGCAGGTAATTGATGTGCCTACGTAGGTTGCGCGTGTACCAGGAGAACACGCCCGGGATAGTAACGACCAGGTGGGCCACGGCCGAGAGCAACAGGAATACGGCGATCAGCGGGCCCACGGTCACGGATAGAAGCTGCACGGACTGGGGCGCGGCTTCCTCCCGCAGAGGATTGTATACGAGGAAGGAAGTGGTCCAGGGAAGGCTGAACCCGGTGGAGAGAACGAGTATGAGAGCTGCCTGAGCAGCATGAAGGCAGCCCATGAACAGGTTGTACCAGCGTAGGTTGGCCACCCGCTCGTTCCATGACTGCGCCTGCAGCAGCCCGCCCTCTGTTGTCATCCGCGATCCTTTCTCACCGCATGACCCGTCTTGTCTGCACGAAGAATGGACGAATCAGGATACCATCACTTCGTCGCTTCGCCTGCCGGTATCTTCACCTGCAGGTCTTTGGGTTGCGCACAAGAGAGGGCCGAAGCGAAAGGTGAGATCTAGCGATGAGCTGCGAGCGTCGGATACGGGTTGATGGCAGACCCCCCGCCCGGTCGTATCTCGAAGTGAAGGTGTACCGAGCCACCTCTGGCGTTGCCGGTGTTCCCGGCGTAGCCGACGACCTGACCCGCGCTCACCCTGACGCCGGCGCGTATGCCGGACGCGATACCGTCGAGGTGGGCGTAGTAGTAATGGTTGCCGTCATCGCCTTTGAGCCAGAGAGTGATGCCTCCCAGGCCCGATTCGGTCGGATTGGTGCGTAGTATGCTCCCGTTGGTGACGGCCACACAAGGGGTGCCGCGAGAGGTGTGGATATCGGTGCCCTTGTGCGAGCGTCCGCCGGAGCGGGGAGCCCCCCAGCTGTCGCGGAAGCTGTTCGCTCCCGCCACGGGGAATACCCATCCGTCGGCGCCGACGCTGACGTTGGCAGACGCGGGCCTGCTGGCCGTCGATCCACTGGAGCCGGAAGTGGTCCTGGTGGAGGAGTTGCTCGAAGTGGAGGCGGTATTCTTTGTAGCCGCCGCCTTCTCCCTTTCGGCCTTCGCCTTCTCCTCTGCGACACGCTGGGCTTCCTCGGCCTTACGTTGCTGTTCCTGCAGCTCCGCCACCCTATTGCGCAGGCGGGAGTAGTCGGCACCGGCGGCCGCGAATGCGTTCTCGGCCTGTTCGTTGGCCGAGGAAATCTCGGCTACTATCTTCTGCTGCTCGGCCTTCTTGGATTCGAGTTCGCTTTCGAGCTCGGTGAGCTGCCCTAGCTTCGTCTCGACCTGCCTAAGGACTTTGTTCTCGCCCTGGAGCACACGGTTGAGAAGGTCCACCCGATTGACGATGCTGGTGAACGAAGTATCTTCATCGGAGAAAAGGGCCTGCAGCAACGCGAGGTCGCCGTAGGCCCGGTCCATATAGGCTCGGCGGAGACGTTCCTCAAGCTCGTCTTCCATGCTGCCGAGGTCTTTGCGGGTGGTCTCGAGCTGGGTCTGCACCTGGGCCACGCGGTTGTCGGTGGTCGCCAGACGGTCCAGAGCGTCATCTTTGGCTGCCGCCAGCTTGTCGAGTTTCGCCTGGAGTGCGGCCATATCCTTCTTGGCCTGTTCCACTTGTTTCTTACCCTGCTCTACGTTCTTCTTGGCCTGGTCTACCGTGACGGCGGCCGCAGGAGTGGGCCCGACAAGGCCGGAAAGGTGGGATGGAGCGAAGGCGACGCCCAGGTTGAGGAGCAAGGCGCCCACCAGACACCAGCTGACAAGCGCGCCGATCGACCCTGTGCGGGTGCTTGAGACCCTTCCGCCAAGACGATCGCGCCGCGCCGCGCGTGTGTACTTGGGCCACATAGACTAGCATTGTAGCAGTGAAACGCCGATCCGGCCAATCAGCCGGGGTCTGGGTGGAGGTATGGAAGAGGGCCTGACTCAAGGCGGGCGGGTCAATGAAGAGGCCGAGGAAGGGGCGCTGGAGCGACAGGATCGCTTGTTGCCCGCCAACGAGTCCGACCTCGCGCTGCGGGCCGGAATCTCCCTCGTGCAACAACTGGAGTTCGCACGGGGGTCATGGTGGCAGCATGACGCCCAGTGGTTCAGGGCGGTTGCCCACCGATGGGGGCTCCAGGCCGCCAACGAGGCGAACCTGGAGGCCGCCGAGCGGGCTACGCGGGCGGCCGTTCTTCGTCTGCGGAGACAGGGTGCCGTGGGTCCGGTCCGTGATCTCCACGATCTCGAGTCGGTCTTTCGGTTGCTGTGGTGGCTCTTCTTCCCAGAGGGTCATTATCAGGACTCGGAGTTCGTTATCGACGGGGAAGAGGGATACTGGATAGGAAAGAGCTGCCATGCTTTCGAACAGTTGTGCCGGGGCGACCTGCTCGCCGGCTACGAGTGCGGATGTCGGGCCTTTCGGGACGGCGTGAAGAAGGGGTTGGGCGTGTCGTTCACCCACGAGATCAGCGAGAGTCTGGTGGCGGGTGATCAGCAATGCCGAGTAGTGTTCCGCATGCGGCGCGTGCCGAAGGCCGCCTGCGGCGTTAGGGCACGTACGATTGAGGGCGCGGCCGCGGCCGGCGGCGGAAGCCGCCCGGCGGCCGCCGACCAAGGAGTGGCGCAATGAAGGAGCGAGTGACGTTCGGGGCTGGACCCCGCTTGGAAGGTCTGTTCGAGCCGCCCGACGGAGAAGGGAATCCCGCGGCCGGCTCGGCCGCCGCGGGCGGGGTCGTCGTATCCCACCCTCACCCGCTGTACGGTGGCACCATGGTGCAGCCGGTGGTGCACCATATCGCGAAGGCCTGCCGGTCACGGGGCTTCGCTACACTCAGGTTCAACTTCCGTGGTGTGGAGGGGAGCGAGGGCGAATATGAGGGTGTGGCCGAGAAGGGCGACGTGCAGGTGGCGGCCGGGTATCTCAGAGAACGCATCGGCCCGGACGCTCCCCTGGTGCTGGCGGGGTACTCGTACGGGGCGAGCATGAGCGCCCTTGCAGCGGCCGACGCGGGCTCTTCGCTTGCCGGCCTCGTATTGGTGGCCTTCCCGGTGGTTTTCCAGGAAATCCGCGCCGACGTGTTCGCGGGGCTCGGGTCATTCGTCGGCCCTGTGTTATCGGTGTGCGGAGAGTACGACGACATTGCGCCTCCCTCTCATGTGGGTCGCTTTTTGCGGGAGGCCGGTCTGCGACCGCGAGAGGTGGTTATTCCTGGGTGCGATCATCTGTTCGCAGGTGGCCATGGGCAGATCGAGAAGGAGATCGCCCGCTTTCTTGCTGAGGGCGTCGTAGTGGGGGGCATCGAGGCGGCTGACGGACGGACCGCGTGACAAGAACGGAGTCGCGGATATGAAGAGATTCAGCGAGTTCGGGTTGACTGCTCCTGTGCTCGAGGCCGTTGCGAAGATGGGTTTCGCGGAGGCCACACCTATCCAGGAGAAGGCCATCCCGTTGATCCTGCAGGGAAAGGATACGGTGGGCCAGGCTCAGGCCGGCACGGGCAAGACGGCCGCCTACGGCATCCCCATAGCGGAGAGGACATCGGCCGCATCACCGGCTGTCCAGGCGGTAGTGCTGTGCCCCACGAGGGAACTCACGGAGCAGGTCGCCGAGGAGTTGCACGAGTTGTGTCTCGGCACCGGTCAGAAGGTCCTTCCCCTGCCTGCCGGTCAACGCCGTGAACGACAGGTGGCGGCTTTGGAGAAGGGGGCGCAGGTCGTCGTCGGGATGCCGGCGAGGGTCAGAGACCATCTCGAGCGCGACACACTGCAGGTTGAAGGGGTGCGCTTTCTGGTGCTCGACGAGGCCGACATGATGGTCGATCTGGGACAGCTTGGCGAGATCGAACGCATACTAGCCCGCTGTCCCGAGGACGTTCAGCTGCTGCTGTTCTCGGTCACAATCCCCGAGCGACTGAGTGGCCTCCTGGAGCTGTACCTGAAGGATCCGGTCAGGGTGAGCGTGGTGGCCGAAGCCCTTTCGTTCGACGAGACCGAGCAGATCTTCTATGAGGTAACGGAGCGGGAGAAGCTGAACACTCTCGCCGCCCTGCTCGATCTGGAACCGGACGGGGGACCGACCGTCGTGTTCTGTCGAACCCGACGCAATGTTGAGAAGGTCACCCGCAAGCTGCGGGCCTTGGGGTATGAAGCAGTTGGACTCCACAGCGATCAGTCCATCACGGAAAGGGAGCGGACGGCCACGGCCTTCCGGGAGGCCGGCGCGGGTCTGCTGGTAACCACAGACGTGGCCTTCCGCGGTCTGGAGCTCGGTCTAGTGCAGAGGCTCATCAACTACCACATCCCGCAGGACCCCGCGGCGTATCTGGAGCGGGTCAACCGCATGGGCATCGCCGGGCGTTCGGGGGCGGCCATCACACTGGTCACACCGGCCGAGTATTTCGACCTAACCCGCATCCAGGAGTCCACTACCGGGCAGCTCGAGAAAAGGGAGCTTCCGGCAAAGGCCGAGACGGAAGACGGGGGTGAGGCCCTTGCCGGGGAAGTTCCTCCGAAGGCTCCTCCGGCATCCCGGAGTGCCGGGCCCGGGGCTCCCCCGGGTGAAGTCCCCGTCTACGACGAGAATCTCGTGGCCGACGTACTCAAGCGGGCTGGACAGGGAGGCAAAGAAGGCGAGACCGAAGCCGAGCGCGTCCAGAGGCGGCACGTGCAGAAGGACGTCTCCAAGAAGATAGCCTGGACTGCCCACGAGATCGCGATGCAGGAGGCATGGCGCATCCAGAGGGAGCGCATGGTGCATTCGGTGCACGAGGAGGCTCTCGGCACAGGCCGTACGGCACCGGGAACGCCCCCCGGCATTGCGCCGGAGGGGCCGGGAGAACTGGAGGCGGTGCCCTGGCTCCGCTCTTCGGAGCTCGACGAGCAACGGCAGGCAGAGCTTGGAGAGCGTATACGCGAGGCGGAAAGGCTGGTGGCGGAGAGCGCGGCCCGCAAGGGTGCGGAACTCACCGCCCAGGAAGAACGGAGGATCCTCCAGGCGCTGAGGGTGCGGGATCTCGCCCTGGAGTTGTTGGTCGAGGCGGTGGGGCCTAGCGATCCGCATCAGGCGGAGAGCCCGGTGTCCAAGGAACCAGGCGCGTTCGCCGAGGACTGGGATCTACTTGCAGTGCTCGATCATCTTGCGGAGAAGTACGACCTTCGTACGATCGGCGCCGTGCTCTTGCAGCGGTTGGCCGGACTCCTGGGAGTTGCCGATGAGACGCCTGCGGCTGCTCGGGCCGACGCCCCGGGAGCGGCTAGGCGTGCAGCGGGCCGCGACCAGGCCGGACCGGCTCAGAGCGGTTCCGAGCCCGCCCCGGGTCTGCCGACCGGCGAAGCGAGTGGATCGGCGGCCGGTCACGTCGACGATATGACCAGGCTCTTCGTGTCCATCGGACGCCGGCAGAAGGTGACGAAAGACGCGCTCGAACGCCTCCTCCGCGAGACGGCGGGCATCCAAGAGGGCGACATCGGCCGCATCAATCTGCTGCCCCGATATGCGTTCGTCGAGGTACGAAAGTCCGTGGCCGGGCGCGTGGTGGAACGGATGAACGACATGCTATTCCGGGGACGGGAGATCTCGGTGGAGCCGGCACGACCCCGGGAGCGCGAGGATGGAAACGGGCAAGAAGAGGTCGACGGGGGTTGAGCGTTCACATCGTATCGCGCATACTCTTGTCTGCCGCATGTGCGTGGGATCGGCATACTCTGTGGGTATGTCAGTAGGTGTGAATGCTGGCAAGGGTAGGGGTCAGTAACTGAAGACCCCAGGTGCCGTACTCTTCCGCGCGTAGGCGCCGGGTCGTGGTCATCTCTAGTGAGAAGGAGACATGGGAGTGGATCTACACGGATCTGAAACCGAAAAGAACCTGATGAGGGCATTCGCGGGCGAGTCCCAGGCTCGCAACCGCTACACGTATGCGGCCTCTGTCGCCCGCAAAGAAGGCTTCGTACAGATCTCCAACATCTTCCTGGAGACCGCAGACAATGAGCGGGCCCATGCGAAGGTCTTCTACGATCATCTCCAAGGCGGGATGGTGACCTTCGACGCTACTTATCCCGCTGGCCCGGCGGGCTGCACCGCCGACAATCTACTGGCGGCTGCCGAGGGCGAAAAGGAAGAGTGGAGCTTGTTGTATGCCGGTTTCGGCGAGACCGCAGAGAAGGAAGGCTTCAAGGCCGTGGCCGCCTCTTTCAAAAAGATCGCTGCGGTGGAGGCCTACCACGAGCGTCGTTTCCGCAGGCTACTCGCCAACGTCGAGGCTGGGCAGGTCTTCGCCAAGCCCGAGTCGCTGAAGTGGAAGTGCGGCAACTGCGGGTACGTGCATGAGGGAGCGGAAGCGCCCGCAACGTGCCCCGCCTGCAAGCACAAGCAGGAGCACTTCGAAGTCTGGGTAGAGGCCTACTAAGGTCGGTCCGTACATCTGAGCGGGGGTTGCGCCGCGGCAGAGCGGCGGCGCAACCCCCGCAGTTCGGGGGCGGCGGCTCGTTCGAGCAGCCGCCCCCGGTGCCCCCGGCACGTGGCTCTTCCCGAGCGTTTGGCCTTAGTGCCTGAGCGCGCCAACCTCCAACCATAGTCTTATGTGATGGTGTTCCGCGCCGCCTTACCCTGGGCATATGCGCGGACTTCCTACAAAGCGTCTTCTCTTCTACTGTGTAGCCGGTGTCGTCGTGCTGGCCGTCGGGCTGTTCAGTCTGCTCAGTAGAGGCTCTGCCGCAGATACCGGCGCCGCCGCAGGTGGGGTGGTCCTTGTGCCTCCCACCGGGGTGGTGTCGACCACGACCTCCACGTCAAAGCCCAACATCTTCGTGCAGGTGTCGGGCGAGGTGGGGTCCCCGGGTGTCTATGAGATTCCGGCGGAAAGTCGGTTGTTCGAGCTGCTTGATCGGGCCGGCGGAGTGACGGCCGCCGGTGACCGAGACGCCCTTCCTTTGGCCCAGATGCTCAGCGACGGCGCTCGCGTGGTGGTGCCGAAGAAAGGGGAGACGCCGGCAGAAGCCGCGGTTGGGACTGTTACCGGCATTGTCGAGGTCGGAGCCGTCGGGGGTGGTTCGGGGGGAGGGTCGGTCTCGGTGAGCCGAGCATCGGCGGCCGAACTGGAGTCGCTTCCCGGTATCGGTCCGGTCACCGCGGCCAACATCATCTCCTTCCGGGAGGAACACGGCCCGTTCGCGAGCGTCGACGACTTGCAACTGGTGCCGGGTATAGGACCGGCTACCGTAGAGCGCCTGCGGAACCTGGTCGTTCCCTAGCGGTCCACCCGCCTTCCGATAATGGCTTTTCCTCGGGCAAGGTCGCACCTCATCGACGTCCGTACCTTCGGGCTCGGCCACTGGCTCATCTTCCGAGCGGGCCTGTCCCGGGTACTGCTCGGTGCGTTCATCTGCGGAGTGGTGTCCGCGGTGCTCCTTAGGAGCGAAGGCTCCAGATCTGTCGACCTGCGCCTACCGATCGCCGCCTACGTGGTCTTGGCTATGGCGTCCGTGGTGGTGGCGGCCGCAATTATGAGGTCTCGCGCGGGAACGGGAGCGGAGCGTGTCCAGGCTGCCTTTCCCCTGCTGCTCGCAGGCATGTTCCTTCTCGCAGGTCATGCTGTCGCTGAGAGCCGGTTGGCGGCGCTCGACCACAGCCCTCTCAGACTCATGGAGGCGGGCACATCCAAGCTCGCCGTGCGGTTGGTGCTGGAAGAGGACGCTCGGCTCTCGGGGCGTCGCGTGTCCGCTCGCGCCCGGGTGCTCGAGGCCGGTCGGCCCGGAGAACCCCTCACGTCCTTGGGAGGCGAAGGGGCCCTGCTGCAGGTCGACCTGCCTTCGAGTCCTGGTGCGACCCCGCCAGGCGGGGTCGCACCCCACCTCATACGCGGAATGATCGTGAGCCTCGACGCAGGCATCGAGTTGCTCGACGATTCGGCGGTGCGGGAGAGGCTGGGGCCGTCGTATGCAGACTATCTGTGGCGGGAGTCCGTACACGCGCTTATCAGAGCCGGCCCGCGGGACATCCGCACGGAGGGTATGAGAGGCGGCTTCGCCGGAGCCGTCGACGGGCTCCGCCGTTCGGCCGTGCGCCATCTGGGGCTGGGCGTGAGCGAGGAAGCGGCCGGGTTGCTTTGCGGGGTGGTCTTGGGAGACAAGTCAAGGCTCTCCGAGGAGGCCGTGGTCTCATTCAGGCGCAGTGGCCTCTCCCACATGCTCGCCACCAGCGGCCTCCATGTTGCTGCACTCGCGGGGGTAGCGCTCGCAGTGCTCCTAGGCGCGGGGGTGCATCGTCGGGCCGCGCTCGTGGCGTCTTTGGCCCTCATAGCAGGCTTCGCCTGTCTTGTCGGGTTGGGTGTCTCCATCTTGCGGGCGTCGGTCATGGCTGGGCTTGCCCTTTTGGGAGAGGCGTTCGGGCGCGGACGCGACAAATGGCAGGGGCTCTTCCTCGCCGCGACGGCTGTTCTTTTGTCCAACCCTTACCAGGCCAAGGGTGCCGCCTTCCAGCTTTCGTTCTCAGCTGTGGCCGGGCTGTTCGTGCTCGCCCGTCCTCTGCAGGAATGCATTGTGCGCCGAACACGCCTTTCCACGTCGGTGGCCGGCCTGTTGTCCGTGTCGACCGCGGCCGCCATCTCCACTGCCCCTGTGTCCTTCCTCACCTTCGGTGATACCGCCGTGTTCGGGGTGGCGGCTAATCTCTTGGTGGTCCCGCTCTTGCCTGCCGTCATGGCGCTCGGGTTCGCCGCCATGGCTGCCGGCTTCGTGTGGGGACCGGCCGCGGCGCTTCTCGATAGCCTCAGTGCGATCGTTATGGGGTGGGTGGTTCAGGTGGCAGGTCTCTTCGCCCGTCTGCCAACGGCTTCTGAGATCGGCGTAGGACCGCTTCTTTCGGTAGCCGTAGGCGCAAGTGTGGGTCTGCTCTTGCGAATTCGGCGGACGAAGCGGGGCAGGCTGGGGCTCGCCGTGGTCGGCGCTCTTGTCGGCCTGCTGCTCGCAGTGGGGGGATCCTTCTTGTGGGCTCGGGTGGGCGCGCCGCTGTGGGCGGAGCCCTGGCCCGCCGTGGTCGAGGTGAGGGTGCTCGACGTGGGGCAGGGCAATGCCACCCTCATTCGAACGCCTGGGGGCCATGCGATCCTCATAGACGGGGGGCCGGCGGACTGCCGACTTGCCAAGCAGCTGAGCGGGCTGGGAGTGCGGAAGCTGGACATGGTGGTGGTGAGCCATCCGCACGCAGATCACTTCGCGGGCCTGAGTGAATGCTGGGGCTCCATTCCCATTTTCGGGCTCATCGACGGGTTCCCGCCGGCCGAACCCGGTCTCTCGGTGATGGGTTCCGGGGAGGAAGGCGACAAGAATGGCGACATCACCGGCTACTTGAAGCTGCGCTCGGAGTTGATCGATTCGGGCGCCGTCTACACTCCGGCCGCCGAGATCAGCACGTTCGAGCTGGAGGGAGTGCAGGTGACAGTCTTGAACCAGGAGCTGTCCGCCCGCACCCTGGGCTCGGCAGCGCAGCGGTCGGGAGGAGGAAGCTCTTTGAGCGGAGAAGAGCTGAACGCCGCGTCGCTGGTCCTCGTCGTTCGCGTGGGCGGCGTTGTTATACTGCTCCCAGGTGACGCGGAAGCGTCGGTGCTCGCCCGCCTGCCACTAGAGGAGGTCTCGGTGCTGGTGGTATCGCATCACGGTAGCCGCGGGGCGGTAGATGAGCGCCGCCTGGCGACGCTGTCACCTCGGCTCGCGTTGATCTCGGTGGGGGAGGGCAACTCGTTCGGACATCCCCATCCGGAGGTCATCGGAGATCTCGCGAAAGCGGCTTGCCCCGTGCTTCGCACCGATGAGGTCGGCTCCGTGGCGCTACTTGTTGCCGAGGAGGGGTTGCAGCTAAGGACCGACCGGCCGTCGTCTGCAGTCGGGGCGCGTGATTGAGGGGAGAGGATGATGACTGCCGAATCCGGCAAAGATACGCTGGAACCCGCGTACTTGATCCTTGGAGACGACGAGCCGAAGGTGGAGTTAGCCCTAAGGCGCTTGCGGGCGCGGATCGCCCGGGATTCAGGCACGGAGCTGAACATCGACGAGTTCACGGCGTCTGCCGGTAACGCCGCGGAGGTGGTGGGGGCGGCGAACACCCTCGCGTTCCTTGGCGGCGTGCGGCTGGTCTTGGTCACCGGGGTCGAAGGGTGGCGCAAGGACGACAAGGCCGTCATAGTGTCGTACCTCGCTTCCCCGGCTCCGGATGCCTGCCTCGCTCTTGTGGCCGAGAAGCTGCCGGTCACCGACTCCTTGCGGCGTTCGGTACTGGAGGTCGGCCGGGTACTCGAATACGTTGCTCCCAAGCGCAATCAGTACTCTCAGTGGACGAGGGACGCGGCCAAAAAGATGGGGCTAGCGCTGGAGGCTGCCGAAGCCCGGCTTCTCGTGGAGAGAGTGGGCGAGCACCAGCAACTGCTGTTGCGGGAGCTGGAGAAGCTTGCCGCGTTCAAGGGGCGCGCCCGCGTGACGGCCGACGATATCGAACTGCTGGTCTCGCGCACACTCGAAGGCAGCGTGTTCGACCTTGTCGACGCGCTGGCGGCCGGCCGCTCCGCGGCGACCTTCTCGGCGTTGCAGGAGCTCATGGCGGCCGGCGAGCAGCCGACTCTTCTGTTCTATCGGGTACTCTGGCATTTCCAGCGCCTGGCCCGGGTGGTGGCGCTGAGAGAGGAGGGCCTGAGTCAGGGGGCCGTCCAGACCGAACTCAAGCTTAAGCCGTTTCCCGCTAAGAAGCTGTACTCTCAGGCAGGCGCGTTCGCAGTGGGCGGGATCACTCGTATCATGTCCTTCCTCGCCGAGACTGATGCCCGCATGAAGGGCAAGAGCAGCCTCGCTCCCGAGCTGGAACTCGAACTCTGCGTCGGGAGGATCTTGGAGGCGGTCGCAGGAGCGGGCGACCAGGCTGTTGCTCGGCCGACAGCCAAGCCATGAAAAAAAGCGCCCGGAAAGGGGCGCTTTGATTCGTATCACTGGCCGCGGGCTGTGGAGTTCCGCTGGAGCTAAAGCTCGGACAGAGCCCGGTCTACCTGCGATTTCTTCCGCGCTGCAGCATTCCTATGAATGGCCTTGCGGGCCGACGCCTTGTCGATGGTAGAGGTGAGCTTGTTGGCTATCTGCACGGCCGTGTCGCTTTCGCCGGCGGCGATGGAAGCCTGAAGACGCTTGAAGTACGTCTTGATGGAGGACTTGTAGTACAAGTTCTCGAGCCGCTGCCGTTGCGCTACGCGAACGCGCTTTCTCTGCTGGGGCGTATTAGCCAAGAATCACCTCCTTCCACTTCCCATGAAAGCCGCAGGAGTTTAGCATAGCGGGCATCCATGGACAACGTTCGCACACGCAGTCTCGCCCGTTCGGCCGTATTTCTTACGGGCGCCACGGCCGTGTCTCGTGTGCTCGGTCTCGTGCGCGAGATGGTCATGCTGGGTCTCTTGGGTCTTGGACCGGCCATGGGCGCGTTCACCGTCGCCTTCAAGATACCCAGCCTCATCCGCACCCTTCTGGCGGACACTGCGTTGAGCGCTGCCTTCGTACCGGTGTTCTCCGAGCTTCTGGCCAAGGAGCGACGCCGGGAGGCCTGGCAACTCGCATCCACGGTGACTCTGCTCGCGACGGTCGGCCTCGGAGCGGTAAGTGCTCTCGGCATGCTCTTTGCCCCTCAGGTGGTCCGAGTGGTGGCGCCGGGGTGGGACAATCCCGAGATCATTCAGCTGACGATCGATCTCACCCGAATCATGTTTCCGTCGGTGGCGATCCTCGGGTTGGCCGGCATCTTCATGGGCATTCTCAACTCGTATGACCACTTCATCCTTCCCGCGCTCGCTCCCATCGTCTGGAACGTGGTCATCATCGCCGCCGTGGTTGCTGGAGTGGCCTTCTTGGGTCGCGACCAGGGCTTCTATGCTCTTGCCTGGGGAGTGATGGCCGGGACGGTGGCCGAGCTTATGATCCAGATACCCGCTGTCTGGAAGCGGCGAGAGACCGGCGTGGGCTTCATCATCCGGCATCCGGCGGTCAAGAGGTTCTTCGTGCTGCTCGGCCCAGTGGTGCTCAGTCTGGGCATCATCAACTTCAACGCTCTTGTGGCCACCATCTTCGCGACCTTCATCAGTGAGCCCGCTCCCGGCATCATCGACAAGGCGTTCCGTCTGTTCCAGCTCCCCCAGGGCATGTTCGCCGTAGCCATCGGCACGGTGCTCTTCCCGCGGCTCTCTCGTTTGGCCGCTACCGACCGCTTGGGGGAGTTCCGCGTCACCATGAACACCGGTCTCAGGCAGATCTTCTTCGTCACTCTGCCCTTCACCGCGTTCTTCGCGATACTGGGCGAGCCCACCGTGCGGCTCATCTTCGAGCGGGGCATGGTCACGGCTTCCGACACTCAGCAGGTAGCCTGGGCCCTCACGTTCTTCAGCCTGGGGATGGCCTTCGTGAGCGCCAACACGCTGCTCAATCGCGGTTTCTACGGCATCCAGAAGACGTGGGTGCCTTTGATAGTGGGCGTGGCGAATCTGGCGCTCAATGCTCTGCTCAACTACCTGCTCTACCGGCCGCTGGGCGTGGGAGGCATCACGCTTGCCACGTCGCTCGTCTCCACGTTCAACTTCTTCGCTCTCATCGTCCTTCTGGGCCGGAATGTGGGCAGTCTGCAGGCGGGTCGGCTACTCGGGGGCGTGGCCAAGAGCGTCGTGTGCCTGGTGCCCCTTTCCGTGCTTGGCTTCGGGTCGTGGTGGCTGATCGACCAGGAGCTCGGTCGCTCGGTATGGGCCCAGCTGCTGTCGGTGGGCATGGGCTACACACTAGGGTTCGCGGCGTACGCGGGCACGGCCAAGTTGCTCCGGATGAAGGAGATCGACGAGCTAATCGGCGCGATACGACGCCATCGGGACCGGGAGGTCACCGCCTCCGAAGCGGCGCCGGAAGACGGTGCGTTGCCCGGGCCTTCCGTCGACGACTGAGCGGTAGGCAGAGGAGCCGACGGAGCGTCAAGGGATGACCTTGTTCAGCGGATACTCGACGATGTCGCAGGCGCCCGCCGCCTTCAGCCGAGGGATGATCTCCCGCACCGTCGACTCCTCCACGATGCTGCTCACCGCGACCCAGTCGGGGTCGCTGAGTTGGGAGATGGTGGGATTGCGCATGGCGGGGAGCACGGAGGTCACGGCCTCGAGCTGATCGCAGCGGGTGTTCAACATGATGCCCACCTTGCCCAAGGCGTTGATGGCACCCTGCAGCAGCATGAAGATGTCTTCGAGCTTTCCTCGTTTCCAGGGATCGGCCCAGGCCCGCCGGTTGGCGATGAGCTGCGTGCTCGACTCGAGCACGGTATCGATGATGCGAAGCTTGTTCGCGCGCAGCGAGGAGCCGGTCTCGGTGACCTCCACGATGGCGTCGGCCAGCACGGGCGGCTTGACCTCGGTCGCACCCCAACTGAACTCCACCTTCGCGGTAACGCCGTGCTCGGCCAGATACCGTGTGGTAAGACCCACGAGCTCGGTGGCGATGATCTTATCCTGTAGATCATGGCCAGGAACTCCTCGCCCGCGACAAACGAGCCGTCTACCACCCGTACGAACGCCACCACGCCTCGGTACTGGTCGTAGATGGAATCGAAGATGAGGGCGCG
>Ga0351900_1183_pt1 | contig 14391 bp, 13 predicted proteins | sample BONcelHT113001D3_FD_205827 | JGI IMG/M metagenome (GOLD analysis project Ga0351900, IMG submission 205827) | Enriched cells from coal bed in the Powder River Basin, Montana, United States - BONCAT cells T11 rep1 HSBNCT.T11.300.1.D3 ...
TGCAGTGGTGCAAGCCAATTCCTGACTAAGTAACGACCGGTAAGCAATAATTTCACCTTTTTTGGCAAACCTGATGATTTGTTCTTTCCCGTCGATACCGGTTTTAAAGACTTTTACAATTCCACGCGTAACGCAATAAAAGCCTGTTAGCCGGCTTCCTTCCCGGTAAATAATTGTCGATTTTTTATACAAAGAGCAGGTTTTATCAAAATTCAACCGGCTGAATTCTTCTTCCGTTAATTTATTGAACAATTGAAATCCACTTAAATCGGTTTCCTGGTCAGTAGGTCTTTTTATTATGCTTCTCATTTTCCTTTTTTAATGTATTATATTTACGCTGCAAAATAAATGAAATCTATTTAAAAACAACATAATATGAAGCATATTGTAGATATGGCCTGGACCGATAAAGTTGCTTTCGAAGGCGATATGGACGGACATAAAGTAATTGTTGACGCCACTGAGGAATCGGGGGGGAGCGACCTCGGCCCCCGGCCCAAAAAACTGATGTTAACGGCACTGGCTGGTTGCACAGGTGTCGATGTAATCATGATTCTGAAAAAAATGAAAGTGGTTCCCGAAGCTTTTAATGTAATTGTTGAAGCCGATGTAACCGACGAACACCCGAAACATTACACAAAAATGAAGGTGATTTACCAGTTTAAAGGAAAGGATTTACCGATGGATAAACTCGAAAAAGCTGTTAAACTTTCGGAAACCACTTATTGCGGTGTAACCGCTGCTTACAAAAAGGCAATGGAAATGGAAACTGAAATCAGGATTGTGGATTGATTTAGTTGGGGAAACCAGACTTCGACTGCGCTCAGCCTGACAGTCACCCTGAGCGTAGTCGAAGGGTGTTTCTTTTAGATGCACTTAACTAAATCATTTATTGTGGATTGATTTTCGGAACAGCATAAAAATTAAACTTGTTTATAAAAAACGCCGGTTTTAAACAATCGGCGTTTCTGCTTTGTAATTATTGTATTATGAAAACAATGATACACAAATCAGAAGACAGGGGATTTGCCAGCCACGGATGGTTAAAGGCAGCCCACTCATTTAGTTTTGGCAACTGGTACAATGCTGAAAAAATCCATTTTGGAATGCTGAGAGTTTTAAACGACGATATTGTTGCGCCGGCAAGGGGATTCGACCTGCACCCGCACAAAGACATGGAAATCATTACCATACCTCTTTCCGGGGCGCTGCGCCACACCGACAACATGGGGAATGAAGGTGTAATAACAGCCGGAGAAGTGCAGGTGATGTCGGCTGGTAGTGGAGTGATGCACTCGGAATACAATGCATCGCAAACCGAAGATTTGAACCTTTTTCAAATCTGGATTTTTACCGACAGGAAAGGACATCAACCACGTTACGACCAGAAAAAGTTTGACGAAGGCGAAAGAAAAAACAAGTGGCAGTTACTTGTTTCACCCGACAGCAGCAACGATTCGTTGTGGATTTACCAGAATGCATATATTTCAATGATTGAAAACGACCAGGATAATTTGGCGACTTACGAACTGAAAGAAGAAGGTAACGGCGTTTATTTTATGCTGGTTGATGGTGAAGCCGAAATCGCCGGAAATAATCTTCAGAAACGCGATGCAATTGGAGTTTGGGACTTTTCAGGTGAACTTGAAATTAAATTCACGAAAAATTCAAAATTACTGGCAATTGAAGTTCTCATGAATTAAGGGATGGCATCACCCGAAGTGGTGCTATCCCTTAATTTATCTAAAAACTTTTTCCTTTGTACAGTCCTAAAACCATTCACTCCTTTTTATCGTAGTAAATTTTGTTAATTTTAATTTTCAAAATCAATTACTGCAATTATGTTGAAATCTGTAAATCCGGCCACCGGAAAAATTGTTGAAACGTACGAATCACATTCAGATAAGGGAGTTGAAAAAATAATCAATGCAACCGACAAATTCTGGCATCAGTGGCGAACAACTTCATTTTCGCACAGGGCTATTTTCATGCAAAATATTTCATCACTGTTAAGAACCAGAAAAGAAGAACTTGCCCGTTTAATGGCACTCGAAATGGGAAAAGTACTGAAGGAAGGAATCTCAGAAATTGAAAAATGTGCATGGGTTTGCGATTATTACGCACAAAATGCCGAAAGTTTTTTGGAGAATGAATTCATTGAAACAGAAGCATTTCGCTCGTTTGTTTCGTATCAGCCGCTTGGGACAATCCTGGCTGTAATGCCCTGGAATTTTCCATTCTGGCAGGTTTTCAGGTTTTTGGCGCCAACATTAATGGCCGGAAATACAGCGGTTTTAAAACATGCCAGCAACGTTCCGGGTTGTGCGATAGCAATTGAAGATCTTTTTCGCGAAGCAGGTTTTCCGGAAAATGTTTTCCGCACTTTGCTTATTGGAAGCAACCAGGTGGAAAACGTGATTCGGCACCCGGCTATAAAAGCTGTGAGTTTAACAGGCAGCACTCCTGCCGGGAAAAGTGTTGCCGCCATTGCCGGGAATGAACTTAAAAAATGTGTTTTGGAACTGGGCGGCAGCGATCCGTATGTTATTCTGAAAGATGCTGATTTGGAAAATGCAGCTAAAATTTGTACAACCAGTCGTTTGCTTAATGCCGGACAAAGTTGTATTGCTGCCAAAAGGTTTATTGTTGTTGATGAGGTTTACTCTGAATTTCTGGAATATTTTACCCACGAAATGAACCAGGCAGTTTTTGGTGATCCTTTTCTTCCCGAAACAACAATGGGGCCGCTGGCCAGAAAAGATTTGCGCAACGAACTGCATCAGCAAGTGGTAAATTCAGTAAAAATGGGTGCCGAAATTGTCTTGGGCGGTGAAATTCCAAACCGCAAAGGGGCTTTTTATCCGCCAACTATTCTCGAAAATGTACAGCCCGGAATGCCCGCGTATGACGAGGAGTTGTTTGGCCCGGTAGCTTCAATTATCAGGGTGAAAGACGAAGCAGAGGCGATAAAAGTTGCCAATGACACAGAATTTGGATTGGGTGCAGCGGTTTTCACCAGTGATTTAAAAAACGGCGAACATATTGCTGAAAAACTTTTGGATGCAGGCTGCTGCTTTGTAAACGATTTTGTAAAATCCGATCCCCGTCTGCCATTTGGCGGAATCAAAACCAGTGGATTTGGCCGCGAGCTTTCAACCCAGGGAATCAAGGAATTTATGAACGTGAAAACCGTGGTTGTGAAATGAATTATTAGTTTTGAGGAAAATGCGAAAAATGAATATTTTAGAAAAGAGAGATTTTATACACAGTCATTTACACATAGCAGATGATGGACTGATTGATGAATTGTATCTAAAAATTCAATCCTCAATTAAAAGAAAGAAAATGATTGTAGGATTTGATGCAAAAGGAGGAGAGATTTCAGCAAACCAGTTTTTAAAAGATTTGAAAGAAGCGGAATTTCAAATTGAAAAAGGTGATTTTTTAACCATGGACGAAATGGACAAAGAAGCCGCAAATTGGTAATGAAACACAGAAAGGTCATTTTCTCCAGAAAGTTCAAGGAGTCACTTAAAGAATACATCATGTATTTAAAGGAAAATGTTTCGGATGAAACAGCTAACCATGTCAAAAATGGTATTTTAGATAAATGCCGAAGTCTTTCCGATTTTGCAGGATTTTCTAAAGAGTTGTATATTTTAGATGAAGCAACAGATTATCGGTCAGTTGTAAAATGGAAGTATCTAATCATCTACAAAATAAAAAATGATCAGGTCTGGATTTTAAATATTATTCATACCAGCAGACATCCTAATCACAGAAGTGATATTTAAAACAAAAATTATTACTATTTAAACCATAAACCAATGAAAATCAAATTTTTAATTCTTATTGTCGCCGTAATACCAGCACTTTTTTCGTGTTCCCAACAAAAAACTGAACGTGAAACCAATTTCAACTCCAATTGGAAATTTATCCGTGCAGATATTGAAAGTGCCGAACAACCCACTTTCGATGATGCATCTTGGCGGACACTCGATTTACCACATGATTACAGCATTGAAGACCTTCCCGAAAAAGCTGGGGTAAAACAAATTGGCCCTTTTTCGGCAGAAAGCGAAGGTGGTATTTCCACCGGGCACGTGGTTGGAGGAACAGCCTGGTACCGCAAACATTTTACTTTGGATAAAGCGGATAAAGGCAAAATCGTAAAAATTCTTTTCGACGGAATTTATATGAATGCCGATGTTTGGATAAACGGACATCACCTTGGAAACCATCCTTACGGCTACACGGCATTTGCTTATGATTTAACGGCACATCTCAATCCCGCCGGACAAGATAACGTTTTGGCCGTTCAGGTGAAAAATGAGGGCAAAAACTCACGATGGTACAGCGGTTCCGGAATCTACCGAGATGTAACACTTATCAAAACCGACCCGCTTCATGTTGATTTATGGGGTGTTTTTGTTTCAACTCCGTCGGTAACACCAGAAAAAGCAACGGTTGCTGTCGATGTAACTTTGGTAAATACCACTGCCGAAAACAAAAAATTCACTTTTAAAATCGAATTTAAAGACCCGGCAGGAAAAACAATTCCCGGAATGACAGACGATAAGGAACTGGAAGCCGGCAAAAAATTCACTTTTAAACAGGAATTTGCGTTTCCTGAGCACAAACTTTGGTCGCCTGAAAATCCTGAATTATATTCGGTTACTGTTCAACTGCACGATGGAATAAAAGTACTCGATGAGGTTACTCAGTCTTTTGGAATCCGCACCATCGAATTCTCTGCTGAAAAGGGATTTCTGCTAAACGGACAAAATGTATTGTTAAAAGGCGGCTGTTTGCACCACGATAACGGTGCATTGGGTTCGGCCACGTTTAAAACTGCTGAATATCGAAGAGTGAAAATCATGAAGGAAAACGGATTTAATTCCATTCGCACAGCACACAACCCGCCGTCGAAAGCTTTTCTCGATGCGTGCGACCAACTGGGAATGCTTGTAATGGACGAATCTTTCGATCACTGGCAAAAACCAAAAAATCCGCAGGATTACAACCTTTATTTTGATGAATGGTGGGAACACGATATGGAATCGATGGTACTTCGCGACCGCAATCACCCGTCAATCATAATCTGGAGCGTCGGTAACGAAATCAAGGAACGCGCTGATTCTTCAGGGCAGGAAATTTTCAGGAAGTTGAGGGAAAAAGTATTGGAATTTGATAAAACCCGACCGGTTACCCAGGCCGTTTGCAGTTTCTGGGATAATCCGGGAAAAACCTGGGAAGATACCGAGCCTGTTTTTGCCCTGATGGATGTTCACAGTTACAACTATCAATGGAAACAGTACGAGCCCGACCATGAAAAATTTCCAAACCGGATAATGATTGGCACCGAATCGATAGCGCTTGAAGCTTTCGAAAACTGGCAACAGGTTGAAAAACATCCGTATGTCATCGGCGATTTTGTTTGGACAGGTATGGATCATTTGGGCGAATCCGGAATTGGCAGTTCAAAACTGGATAACGACACGACAAGTTTTTTACCTCCCTGGCCCTGGTTTATAAACAATTCGGGCGATATCAGCATTTTGGGTTTCAAAAAGCCGCAAATGTTTTTCCGCGATGTGGTTTGGCGTAACAGTGGACTGGAAATGCTGGTTCACTCGCCAATTCCATCAGGCCGAAAGGAAATTGTGAGTTTCTGGGGCTGGCCCGAAGAAATGAAAAGCTGGAACCTGCCTGCCGGTCAGGCAGGCTGGGAAGGAAACGAAGGAACACCGCTGCAGGTTTCGGTTTACACCCGTTGTGATGAAGTCAGGCTTGAACTGAATGGTGAAGTAGTTGGCACAAAAAAAGTATCAGAAGAAACCAAATTAACCGCTCGTTTTGATGTTCCTTTTCAACCCGGCGAACTGGTTGCCATTGGCATAAAAAATGGAAAAGAAACCGTTCGGCAGTCGCTGAAAACAACAGGAAAACCTACACAACTTAAAATTACCGCCGAAAAAAATTCGTTTCCGGGAGTTGAAACCGACCTTGTTTATTTCAATATCGAAGTGTTGGATGAAAATGGTTTGCTGGTTCCCAATGCCGAAATACCCGTAGAATTTGAAATTTCAGGAGGCGGAAAACTGCAGGCAGTGGCCAGCGAAAATCCAAAAGGAATGCAGAGTTTTCAACAACCACGGGTAAAAACATACCGCGGCAGGTGCCAGTTGATTGTTCGGCCGGATGGAACAGGTGGTGAAATTGTGGTAACTGCCAAATCAGAAGGCCTGGGACATGGACTTTCCCAAGTCCATGATTTTTAAAAACTTCGACTTGGAAAACCCGATAGCTATCGAGTCAGAGTCCCTTGCAAATTGCAAATTCCAGGTAGTGCGACAATTGGAATTTGGTTTTGAAAATTATTTGGAATAAGTTTTTTGATTTTTGGGATTTAATGCCCGGTAGGGTTTCCAGCCATAAATCTTGCGGCCGGCAAACTGCCCCAGAAAAAAGCTGCCCAGCAGGAATGGCGCAAGAATCCAGGACAATTCCAAATCGTGAAATTTGCGGATGATGATAACAATTGGAACCGGTGCGTGAATTGCGAGAAACCACCAGAACGACAGTTTTTGTAAACCACCGCGGATATATCCAAACGGCAGGTTGATGATAAAAGTGGCCACGCAGGTGTAAAAAAGGCGCCATTCAAAAGTCAGCATGTTATCAAAAATGTGCATATACCCCTCAAATTTTATTGGTTACCAGTTCGGCGATAGTTTCAATCCAGTCAGCATTTGCATTTAAACTTTCCACCAACTGGATTTTTTCACCGCCATTTTCTTCAAATAAATGTTGATACTCGACACCAATTTCCACAATGGTTTCCAGGCAGTCGGCAATAAAAGCTGGAGCAGCAATCAAAACCCGTTTTTTACCTTCTTTGGCCAGTTTAATTACTTCCTGGTCGGAAAATGGTTTTAGCCAGTTTTTCGTCAGCCGCGATTGAAAAGCAACTGAATACGCCGATTTGGGCAATCCCATTTCTTTGGCCAGCAGGCGGGTGGTTTCGTAGCACGTGGCTTTGTAGCAGAATCGTCCATGTTCAGGCATTTCAACTTCGCAATTGCAGTTCACGGTTTTTATTGCCGGGTGAACGCGGTCGGTTTGACTGAACGGAAGCCCGTGGTACGAAAAGATAATGTGGTCGAAATCTTCGGGTTTATATTTTCTGATTTGTGCTGCAAAAGCCTTTACAAATCCGGGATGGTCGTAAAATTGCGAAATGATGGTCAACTCGGGAACCACATTCCATTTTGCCGTTTCGGTATTTACAAGTTGCGCGATGGTTCCGGCGGTTGACGAGGCATACTGCGGAAACATAGGTAAAACCACAATTTTATCGAAACGTTTTTCTTTTATGGTTTGCAACACCTTTTTCAGCGAAGGGTTTTGGTAACGCATTCCCACAAAAACTTCGTAATCTTCGCCCAGCCGTTCCTGAAGTTTATCTTTGCTTTCGTTTGAAATGGCCAACAGTGGCGAGCCTTTTTCGGTCCAGAGCATTTGATAAAGTTTGGTGGATTTTGGCGCCCGGAAAGGAACGATAATCACATTCACCAAAAACTTTTGGAGTAACCACGGTAAATCAATCACACGCCGGTCGTTCAAAAACTGGAAAAGATATCTTCTTACCGCCGGAACGGTTGGTTCGTCCGGTGTACCAACGTTGGCTAAAATAACGGCTGTTTTTTTTGATTTCATTTTAATTCTTCACTCAATTGATGTGCAACTGTTTTACCCTGTTTAATGCGGTCGGCCATTCCAATTCCGTCGCGGATATTTCCGGCCAGGATTAATCCCGGATTTTCGTTTTCAAGTTCCGAAACAGCAGTTAGTTTTTGTTCCGATTCAATTCCGTATTGCGGAATGGCGTGTTCGTATCGCCGGATTTTTAACAAATCGGGTTCGAAACGGTTCAACTGCATCATTTCCATCAACTCATTTTTAACGATTTCCACAATTTGATCATCGCTTTTTTCCATCATTTCTGGCTTACGATACCCTCCCAAAAATACCGAAAGCAGCGCACCATTTTCGGGCGCCCGGTTTTTCAGAAACGACGATAAAAATAAAACACCCAGCACATCCCGGTTTTCCTTAAAAGGCACAAGTCCGCCAAAAGCTTTTAACGGCACACCTTTCCATTCTGTAAAACCCAGCGAAACCTGAACGACTTTGGCGTATTCAAGTCGATTTATCTTTTCAAGTTTTTTCGAATCAGCAAACGGGAAAATATTGCCTAGTTCGTAAGCGCCAACTGATGAAATAATGTGAGTGAAAATGGTATCACTGTTTTTAGTTAAAAACTGATTGTCGGCAACTTTTTCAAATGAAAGATTTTCGCAGTTCAAACTGATGTTTTCTTTTCCAATATTTTTTTCAAGTGCATCAATCAGGTTGCTCAGTCCGCCTTTTACCGAAAAAATTTCGCGGGTGGCTTTTTTCTCCCAATCGGTTTTGGGTTGCCGTGCTTTTCTGATTGAGCCGCCAATAAAACTGCCGTAATCCTGTTCTAATCGGTACAATTTGGGCAAAGCGTATTTTGTAAGCAGTTTGGCAGGGTCGCCCGAATAAATTCCGAGGATAAACGGGTCAACTGCATAATTCAAAAAACTTTTTCCCATGCGGCGCAAAACAAGTTCTTTTAATGTTTCATTCGGGTTTTCGCCTTTTTTCCGGAACGGTTCGCCCAATAAGCGCAGTTTATCTGCAAAAGTAAACAGGGGAGTTGTAATTCCTTTTATCAAACCTGAAGGCAAAGGCTCCCATTTCCCGGCTTTCCAAATCCAGCGGGCTTTGGCAGCTTCGTCGGCAATTTCGAGTTCGCAGTCGCCATACAGGTTTTCAATTAATTCAACTGCTTCAGGATGCGAAAGTACCCCGGTATTCGGGCCCGCTTCGAGTGTAAAACCATTTTCGTGGCTTGTTTTTATCACTCCTCCAACGCGGTCGGTTTTCTCGAAAATATGCACATCAATCCCGGCCTTTTTGAGATAAAATGCGGTTGTCAGTCCGGTTAATCCGCCGCCAATTACAGCAATTCTGGGTTGAATATTTTTATTCATTTACAGCGATTTTGAAAATTTCTGAAGCGCATTTTTCAGGTTCGGGTCGAAACTGGCGGCAATGTTGCGCACAAAGAATTTCCCCAAATCGGTTACTTCAATTTCTCCGGCCTCAAATTTAATCAAACCATCAGAAACAAATTCAGACAGCGTATTTTCGTCAAATGAAACCGTATTTTTTACTTCCGTTTCTGAAACTCCGAATTTATTGGCAGCCTCGCTCCACGAAACAAAGTGGTTACACATGATTTCGTTGATGACATGTTTGATTATTTTTTCGATTTTGCTCAGCGAATATCCTTTTTCGATGAAAAAATTGCCTTTGCTGATTTCCTGAACATACAGGTTTGTATCTTTTGCATTTTGCGCGTAAGCGCTTTCCATCTGGCTGATTCCGGTAGCCCCGAAAGCATAAACCTGACCGGTGGTTTCGCGGGTGCAGTAACCCTGGAAATTGCGGTGCAGCGTGCGGTTTTTCATCGCGATGTACAAATCGTCGCTGGTTTTTGCGTAGTGGTCGAGTCCAATGGCTTTGTAACCGTTTTGCGTTAAAATTTTATACGCAGCTTCAAACATCGCCAGCTTTTCGGTTGCCTGCGGAAGCCCGCGAACTTCCAGTATTTTCTGTGCTTTTTTAATCCACGGAATGTGTGCGTACGAAAAAGTAACAAGTCTGTCGGGTGAAATCCGGGCGGCATGTTCCATGGTTTCGGAGAACGAATTTACATCCTGAAATGGCAAACCATAAATAAAATCGAGGTTTACGCTGGTGTTTTCGTAACTCCGGATCATGGCAACCAACTCTTCAACCGGAATCACCGGTGCATCGCGGTTTACGTTGTCCAGAACTTTTTCGTCAAAATCCTGGATGCCGAGGCTGAAACGGTTAAAACCGCTTTTCACCAGATTTTCGATATAAATATTATCGAGCATTGCCGGATGACATTCGATGGCAATTTCAGGATTCGCGATAAATGAAAAGTTGTGATGAATAACATCCATAATTTCAGTTATCATTTCAACCGGCAACGAGTTTGGTGTGCCGCCACCCCAGTGAACCTGCGAAACTTTACGGTTCGGGTCGAGGTATTTTTTAACCATCACAATCTCCTTTTTCACTGCATCAACATACACGCGCATTTTGTTTGTATCGCGTGTTAAATGAGTGTTGCAGCCACAGTAATGGCAAATTTTCGGGCAAAACGGAATGTGGATGTAAATCGAAATATTTTCGGGCCACTCGTGATTCGAGGTTTCAATGGCCTGAATATACTCGCTGTTTCCAAATTCGTTTACAAAAAAGTTGGCCGGCGGGTAGCTTGTGTAGCGCGGCACCGGGATGTTGTATTTTTCTATCAGATGATATTCAGGTTTCATTATTGCATTGTTTTATCAGGTAATTCAGCGCCTGCCTCAATAATCGGGCAGCGTTTTTCGGTACTGTAAAAATCTTTTTTGAACAGGAACGGGATTAAAATCAGCAATAAAAAGGCCAACCCAATTTCGATTGCAAATAATCCCCTGTATTGAATGGCATCGGCAATTTTCCCGCTCATTACTGCAATTATCAAACTGCTTAAATGAGTTATTACAATCTGAATTGTAAAATCGGTGCCTTCTTTTCCCTGGCGGACGATTTTCATGCTTAATGTGTAAACAAACACCGATGACATGGCATAAGCGCTCCATAACAATCCAACCCCGATATAAATCAGATACAACTGGTGGCTGGAGTACGTGAGCGCAAAGAAATATATACCCACTAAAAAGTTAAAAACCGGAAAAACCCAGACTGAATTTTCCACACCCCTTTTGCGGATGAAAAACCCTGCAGGAAGAGTCATCAAAACTCCGCAGGAAGTCCCGAAAATCCCGGAAATAACTCCGATTTCCTTGATGTTGTATCCCAAATCGACAAAGTAGGGTTTTATCATCGTTAAAATTCCAATTAAGCCGGCATAAAACAGGAATAACAAAACCAGATGACCCCTAATTCCTTTTTGTCTGAAAAAATAGACAAACTCAATCGGGGAAATGTTTTTGCGTGATTTTTCGAGTTCGCGGTTGCTGTGGTTTTTAAACAGTGAAACCGGAATCATGGCAAGCAACACAAATACTCCGAGGCAAATCAGCAGCAGCTTCCAGCCCCAGTAATGATAAACAATCAGCAAAACGCCGGTTCCCATCATGGTTCCGATAAAACTGCCGGCCGACTGCATACTGTTGCCAATGCTTCTTTCCTTTTCTTTCAGAATTAAAATGGCAAAAGCGTCGGTGGCAATGTCCTGTGTTGCGGATGCTGTAAACGCGATGACCATTAAAACGATAATGGTGAGGAAATCGGTTTGCAGGTTAAAGAAGCCAATTGCAATGATAATGATTGCGTAAAAAACTTCGGAAGAGAGAATCCATTTCCGGTACTGATGCGATGAATGGCAGGTTTTATCTACCAGCGGCGCCCAAAGGAATTTAAAAATCCACGGCAGTTTTATCAGTTGAAGGTAACCGATGGATTCGAGCGAATACTGCTCCTGCCGCATAATTACCGGGATTACGGTGGAAAAAAAACTCATGGGAATCGACTGCGCCAGGTACAGGCTCAGCAGCGTGTAATATTTATTGAATTCCTCTTTTATCATGTTCAAAGTTTATAAATTTATTTTGAGGTTAACCCCAAATGTGGCTGGTTTCCCTTTTTGGGCATACGAATTTTTTAAAGCGGAAATTTGAAAATAATAGGAGTTATATGAAGTATTTAAAATGTTTTTTGCCCACACATCAAATTGAAATTTTCCGGATATGAAAGACATTTTGGCATCAAGTAATCCATAATAATCCTGATAAACTGAATTATCGAGTGACCAGTAATGCTTACCAACGCCTTTATAATTGATATTGGCATCCATTTTATCCAGAAAACTGTTTTTAAATTCGAATGTTTTGTTCAAACCTGCGTTAATTGAACTTTTTGGAACGTACGGAATAAAATTATCATTGTAATTAAGTTTTTCCGAAACCACATAATCTGTAAATATGGCATGTGTGTAACCATATCCGAATGTTGCTTCCAGATTTTCGGCAATTAATCCTTTCATAAATAATTCTATTCCTTTGTTAACCGATTCTCCTGCATTTACCTTCATATTTCCCCTGCCTCCCGGCACAGGTACATCAATTTGCTGATCTTTCCAGTCAATATAAAAAACAGCCGCATCAACGAACAACCGATTGTTTATAAGCGATGATTTAAAACCTAATTCGTAATTCCAACTCTGTTCGGCATCATATGATCTGTCTTCGGTTAAAACAATTGAGGTGTTGGTGTTAAAACCGCCTGATTTGTACCCTTTGGAAACAGTGGTGTAAATATTTGATGATTTGTTCAGGCTATATCTAAGCGCTCCTTTAGGAATGAATTGGATAAAATTTTCGCTGTAATTTTCATTTGAAAGATTCATAACCGGACCATCTCCCACTGACTGATTAAAAGTATAATCCAGTGCATCTTTCTCCATATCAAGCCTTACTCCACCGGTAACTGACAAATTTTTAATGAGAAAATCGTCATAGGATGACTGATGGTAAAATGCAATTCCTGATATTTTAAAGTCACTCAAAATTTCCTGTTTTACCTTCTGTGCGTAAATGTTTCCGTTAGTTTCCTGATCCATGGTTTGATAGAATCCGAAAGTACCAAAAAGCCATTTATATCTCGAAGCAGGCAATGCCTTTAAAACCAGTTCCTGCGATAACATGTTTTGTTTGTCACCGATCTCAAAGAAGTAAATTTTCTTTTCGGTAAAGTCCTGATCGACCGCCATTAATCCATCATAATACTGGTAACTGGTAGTGGAAATAAATTCAAAGGCACCATTTCCATATTTAACTACAAATCCGTTGGAAAAGAGGTCGCGCTCGTAAGAACTTTCCTGATCATAATTTACACTTTCAGTTTGATTGGTTGAGTCGTTGTATAACGCATAAGGAAACCCGAATTGTTTGCTTATTTCAAAACTTGCAATATTTTCAAGTGTAAGTTTATCCGATAACCTCCAGATCAGCCTTCCTCTTCCTCCCGCAGAATATTGTTTATCTGCTGGTTCTCCGGTGAATTCATTTATAAAATATCCATTATGGTTTAAATAATTTCCTGATATTGAGTACCCCAGGTTATTACTTATTTTATTGTAATGGTTTATATTGACATTATAATTGCCATAATTGCCTGCAGTTGCTGAAATATTTGTTTCGTCGTAAACAAGAGGCGATTTGCTAAAAACATTAATAATGCCACCCATAGTGTTTCTGCCATATAAAGTTCCCTGCGGGCCTCTTAAAACTTCAATTCGTTCAATATCGAAAAAATCAAAACCGAAAGTGGCTTTTTCAAAATACGGAACATTATCTACATAAAGTCCTACAGACGGGGTGCCCAATCTTGAACCAACCCCTCGTATAAAAACCGAAGTTTGCAATTTCGAGCCATAATCAAGCATAAAAAGGTTTGGTACGGTTGAAGAGATATCTGCTAATGTATGGGTTTCAGTATTTGTTAATTGTCTTTCAGATAATAGCGAAATTGAACCTGGAATTTCTCTTATCAATGGCAATTCCTTTGGCGATTTAATGATGATTTCATCAAGTTTGTAATTCCTGATGGTATCATCTTCAGCAATTTCGTGTGCCGACAATAATTGAGCAAAAAGAAAGATGGTTAACGATATGGCAAAGATTTTTTTCATTTTTTTTGATTGAATTTTAGCGTTCGTTTTTGTTGTAAATAAAACACAATGAATAAGCGAATAGAAGCGGGTTTTCCCCGTTTTATCCGTTTCTGAAAATAAAAATGAAAGAAATTATGCCAAAGGTGGAGGCCGGCAGAAAAGGGAGGAACAGTAATAATACTGCAAATGCTCACAGAAAACATATTCCGGATAGGTTATCTTTCGTTTGAAAAGGTTCTCTTCGAATCCGGAGTAGTTTAAAGTTTCACTGTTGATATAAAAATTACCTGAATTTGAATCTGAAATGTTGTAATGTTTTTCTGCAACCCATTCGGTTTTGCAGTATTTTTCGCCGGTTTCGATTTCGCCTGAAGCAGCTTTGCCAATCCCAAAAAGTAAAAACCAGGCATAAAATACCACGAAAGCAATGTAGGGGAAATGAGTTGTAAAAATTCCGACTGTAAACATTTTGCTATTTTTTCGTGGTAAAATGGTCGGCTAAAGTATAAAAAATAACATTTGTTGATATCCTGTTCATATGTTTTATCAGACTAATTTTCATAAAGTTGAAAATATCAGCATTT
>Ga0351900_1185_pt1 | contig 14309 bp, 18 predicted proteins | sample BONcelHT113001D3_FD_205827 | JGI IMG/M metagenome (GOLD analysis project Ga0351900, IMG submission 205827) | Enriched cells from coal bed in the Powder River Basin, Montana, United States - BONCAT cells T11 rep1 HSBNCT.T11.300.1.D3 ...
TGACTTTTAAAGAAGACCGGGCTAAACTAAACAACATTTAATTAAAAATAGAAAAATGGCGATGAAAAAACTAATTCTGAGTATCTGTTTTGTTTTGACTATCAGTCCGTTTGCTTCAAACGGACAGGGAAACGACCTTGACAAAGGACAGATTGGTTATGTTCCTTCAAAGGAAAATCTTGAAAACCGGGAGTGGTTTCGCGATGCGCATTTTGGAATGTTCATTCACTGGGGTGTTTCGAGCGTGCTTGGTAAGGAAATTGGCTGGGCACTGAGCGGTCAGGATATTAACAAATACCGTGAAAATATCCATGTTTTCAATCCGCAGAAATTTGATGCTGCTTCTGTGGTAAAACTTGCCAAAGATGCGGGGATGAAATACATCACATTTACCACGCGGCATCACGATAGTTTCAGCATGTTCGATACAAAATATTCCGATTGGAATATCATGAACACGCCTTACGGAAAAGATGTATTGAAACAACTTTCCGACGAATGTCAGAAACAGGGAATCCGGCTGTTTTGCTACTATTCGCTTACCGATTTTTACCGTGCCGATTATTGCCAGGGAAACGTGAAAAAGGCAACCGGAATCAAAGGTGAATGTAACTGGGATGAATACATTCAGTTAATGAAAAACCAGTTGACTGAAATTCTCACCAATTACGGACCCATTTACGGCATCTGGTTCGACGGGCACTGGGACCAGGTAAACAAGGAAAATAACCGATCAACCACACAAAAACGGGCATGGAAATACAATGAAATTTATTCGCTTATTCACAAACTTCAACCCGGCTGCATGATTGTAAACAACCATCATCTGGCTGTTTTTCCGGGTGAAGATTACCAGACTTTTGAACGCGATTTACCCGGTGAAAATACAGGCGGAGGATATTCTGCAGATGCCGTGATTTCGAAAGACCTGCCGTTGGAATCGAATGATATTATCGGCAAAAGTTGGGGTTACGTGACAAACGACACGGTTAACCGCTCTTCAAAGGAACTCATTCATTTACTCATCAAATCAGCCGGCCTCGGAGCTAATTTTCTGCTGAATATCGGTCCAACTCCTGAAGGCGAAGTACGTCCGGCACACCGTCAACGACTTCTCGAAATGGGCGACTGGCTAAAAACTTATGGAGAAACAATTTACGGAACCCGCAAAAGTTTTATGAAACCTGCCGAATGGGGCGTGGCTGTTGAAAAGGAAGACAAGGTGTATTTGCACATCACAAATCCAAAAGTAGTTAAAAAACAAATTGAACTGAAAGATTTTCCCTATGAATTAAAGAAAGCTTCTCGTTTTGAATCGGGTAAAAACATCAAATTCAACTCTGATAAAAAAAACAATCAAATCAAATTACAAATTCCTGAGTTGGATTTGGAAGCCATTGACCAGGTGATTGTGCTGGAGGTGAAGAAATAAAGTCATGCATTTCGATTAAACATCTTAAATGTTTCATCCGTTGTTTACCATATTATTACATCAATTAAATTCAAAATGAAAACAACATTCGTAATTCTTATTTTCCTTCTAACAGGAACAACAATTAATGCTCAAACAGCCAATCCAAATTACGACGAAGCGCTGGCCAAAAAACTGGGCGCGGATGATTACGGTTTGAAAAAATATGTGCTTGCGATTTTGAAAACCGGCGAAAACACTACCGCCACCAGCGAAGAAACAAGCGCAGCATTCAGGGGTCACATGGAAAATATTAACCGTTTGGTTGATGAAGGAAAACTAATTGTAGCAGGTCCGCTGGGTAAAAACGATAAAACCTACCGTGGCATATTTATTCTCGATGTACCAACGGTTGAGGAAGCTGGTGAGCTTGTGCAAACCGACCCTGCGGTGAAAGCCAGACTGCTGGATGTTGAATTATTTCCCTGGTATGGATCTGCTGCGCTGTCGGAATATTTGCCTGCATCCGATAAAATCTGGAAAATACAACCTTAAGAACCGTAAAAAATTAAAAGCATAATTCTGATGAAGAAAGATAAAAAACCGATGTTCGAATTTGAAAATAAGGAGAGAATCATACTTCGCGATTACCTGGCACTGGAACGTACCCGGTTGGCCAACGAAAGAACGTTATTTGCCTATCTTCGAACTTCTTTATATCTGATTTTGGGTGGAATAGCATTTTTACAACTCAAGGATTTTGAGCACATTAAATGGCTGGGGTATTTATCGCTTGGGTTAAGTGTGATGTTTTTGGTGGTCGGCATTTATACCTATTTCAAACTGAAAAATAAATTGAAGAAATATTATACCAATGACAATCCGGAAGATTGAATGAGAGTTATTGTCTCGATACGAATAAAGGAAATGAACTTTGGGAGGTAAAAAACAATATATATTTCGTTGACCCTACTGTTAATATTGGTGTAGGTTCTAAATTTAAAAGCTCAACCGGATATTCGAACGAGCTTGAAGGAATTGATTTGAAAAATGGTAATGTAGTTTGGAGAAGAAATTTAAATAGAGATTATGGCTGGAACGATGTTTTTTACACAAATGATTCGAATATGATTTTGTTTAATGCGGGATTACATGCAACTTGCTTCAATTAATAGATTATGAAACAACTTACAATGAGCCGAAAACTGAAAGCAAGCGTATTGGTTATGCTCTTGCTTATTTTCTTAATTTTTATTGGTGTACTTTTCATAATGAAATCGTTCAATAAAACTACCGACAAACTGGTACTCGAATATCACGAAATGGTTGCATTGCAAGAGCTTAAAATGTCGTTATGTAAAATTTCGACAGCATTTTATAGCCGCAACGATAGCGTAGGAAGGCACTCGGCAGCCGATATTATTGAATTTATTAACGAAGCCGGCGATAAACTAAACAGGTGCTATCAGGTTGTTACACCTTATCACAGTTTAGAAAAATTATCGGATTTGTACGATATATTAAAAAAAATCGAATCCGCAAGCGAAACCTACCATTTGCTCAATACTACAGAAATTGCAATCCTCCGCTATAGAACTATTGGTGAGATAAATACGGGTATAGGTATAGCCGATAAACTAATTGAAGAAATACAACATGAAATTGAAATTCACGAACAAAAAAGCTCAACGGCAATTGTTCACGGTTCGTTTACTCTAATTTCTATAGGTATTTTACTAATATCAATACTAACTTTGGGTGGTTTTTTGCTGGTGCGAAACCTAACAAAACCTATAAACCAATTGGTAACTGCAACTAAGCTCATTGGCAAAGGCAACAGAAAACTAAGGGTTAAAGTAAATTCGAAAGATGAATTTGAACTACTTGCCGATTCATTTAATACTATGCTCGACAGCCTCGATAAAACAACAGTTTCGGAAAAATACTTACAAAGTGTAATAGACAGTTTGTTTGGTGCACTTATAGTAACCGACCTAAACGGAAATATAAAAACTATTAATTTTGCAGCCTTAAAACTGTTCGGATACACCGAAGCAGAGCTGGTAGGTAAAAAGCCTGAAATATTATTTGAACTGAATGATTCTGAAAATGAAGTTCAAATGACCTTAGATGAGAAGGCTAAGCTTTTCAAAAACAAAGAATTTATGCATTCAAAAAACAAGCAAAACATTCCGGTATTAGTAACAACATCTATTTTGAAAACCCACGAAAACGAAGTTAAAGGGCTAATAATTGTAGGGTACGACCTTACCGAAAAACACAATTACGAGATTGAAATAGAACGAATTAGAAAGCAACAGCATATTGCAATAAACGAAGCACAAGAAAACGAACGTATGCGAATTGCTACCGATATACACGACGGATTGGGACAAATGCTTACCGGCGTTTCGTACAACTTACAGCAAGTAAACCACGAAAACTGCATAAATGGTTTAGACATTTCGAAAGTACAACAGCAAATAGACGCAGCAATACAGGAAGCTCGTAATTTGGCGCATAACCTAATTCCTATTGTATTAAAAGATTTTGGACTGGAAGTTGCACTAAAAAATCTTGTCGATAAAGCAACCCTTCTTAACCAAACAGTTTTTAGTTTTAATGCCTACGATTTAAACAACCGAATAGACCCTAAACTGGAAAAAGCCATTTACAGAATTTGCCAGGAAGCTATAAATAACATTATAAAACATGCCAAAGCAACGGAAGCTTCAATTCAAATTTTTAAAAACAACGACCTTATAAGCATTGTTATTGACGATAACGGCGTAGGTTTTGAAGCCGACAAACCAATAGTACCAGGCGCAAAATCGGGCATTGGGCTTATTAGCATAAAAGAACGTGTAACTTCTTTCGATGGTACTTTGATTATCGATTCGAAACCCAACTGAGGCACCGAACTTATTATTGACATACCTTGCAAACAACCTAAAATATGAGCCAAATACGAATAGTAATTGTTGATGACCACGAAATTATTCACAACGGAATTACAAATATTTTAAAATCGGAATCGAGTTATGAAATTGTTGGTCATGCCTTTAACGGTGAAGATGCAGTAAAACTTGCAACCGAATTAATACCCGATGTTATATTTATGGATATTTCGATGCCGGTTTTGAACGGAATTGAAGCCATTAAGCAAATCAAAACAATACAAAATCACATTAAAATTATTGCACTAACTCAGCACAACGACAGCGAGTACATACAACAAGTACTCATAGCCGGAGGCGATGGTTATTTGCTTAAAAATTCAAAAAAGGAAGAATTTATTGAAGCTATTAAAACTGTACTGGAAAATAAACGCTTCCTAAGCTACGAAGTATCCGATTTGCTTATTAATTCAAGCCTTCAAACCAAAAAAGAAACCGATGAAGAGAAAATTCGCCTTACAAGCCGGGAAATAGAAATAATTAAGAAAATTGCCGATGACAAAAGCAATCAGGAAATTGCCAACGAACTGTTTATTAGCCTGCGAACAGTGGAAACACACCGACGAAACCTAATGCAGAAGCTAAAAGTCAACAGTATAGTGGCATTACTCAAATATGCTGCAAAACAGAACATTATAAAACTTTAACAATTTTCATAACAAACAAATCTACGTGTTTTATGGTATATAAAGTGCGTATTCTATGGCATTGCACTACATTTTGTTTAGGTTTAACTTCGCGGCTATAAATTATGAATAATAGCAACTTAGTTATAATCTTAAATTACTTAAAAATGAAAAATCAATTTATTCAGGCATTTATTTTTGCTTTTGCAGTAGTAATTGCTGTGGGTTGTCAAGAAGATGACACCGAAATAATTCTGCCTTCGGAAAAAAAATTTGTTGGTTCTGACAAATGCGCATCTTGCCACAAAACCATTTACGACGAATTTAAAGAAAGCGGACACCCTTACAAAGTAATGAAAGTAACAGGCGGCAAAGCCCCGATTATTCCGTTTATGGCTTCTCCGCAACTGCCCGACGGGTACACTTGGAACGACATAACCTACACCATTGGCGGTTACGGCTGGAAAATGCGATTTGTTGATAAAAATGGGTACAACATTACCACAACTACCGGACAATGGAACCCAGAAAACAATACTCGTTCGGCTTACAACTCAACTAAACCTATTGGTACCGAAAAATACAACTGCGGAAGTTGCCACACTACCGGTTGGAAATCAGTTGCAGACGGCGGTAAACCACAAGACGGACTTCCCGGAATGGACGGTGAGTTTTTTGCCGGAGGCGTTCATTGCGAAGCTTGCCATGGCGAAGGTAATGTACATACAGAAGCAAGAACTGCTGGAGTTAATGTACCTTCAGGTTTGGACGTATATACTGACAAAACCAACAATGCTTGTGCTAAATGTCACTGGCGCAGATTTGCTTCAAATGACTTAAAACAAAGTACCTCGGGCGGTTGGGAAATGCACCGTAACCAAATCGAACAACTATCTACCAATTCGCACAATTCACTTACTTGCGTAGGTTGCCACAACCCCCATGCTTCAACAAAACATGACGATAAAGCAAAAGGTAACGGTATTAAAACCGATAAAACTTGCACCAAATGCCACTCGAACACTACAAAATATGCTGCCAACATGCATTACGGCGCTTCGTGTACCGATTGCCACATGCCGCCTACTGTTAAAAATGGTATCAATATTCACAAATACAAAGGCGATGCTCCGAACCACAATTTCAAAATTAATACTTCGGAAACCGATGTTTATCTAACTAAAGATGCAGCCGGAGCGACTTGGGCAAATGCGGATAAAAAAGGTACTACCCTGGAGTTTGCTTGCTACCAGTGCCATAAAGATGCCGATAATGTAGGCGGAAGTGCGTCGCAAAAAACAAGAAAACAACTTACAACTAAAGCGATTACTTTCCACAAATAGAGTTTCTTAATCAGTTTTCGTGAGGAGGCAGTTGGAAATGCAATATTGAGCAAGTTGTAATATGAAGTTTAAAAAAAAATAGGCTTTCTAAAAGGCCTATTTTTTTTTTGCAGTTCATGACACTAGTGTCCTCTTAAAACTTATTTAGGGTCTGCTGTTTTAATCTAAAGGCGTTGTTTATTAGTTAATTGTGGTTATATTTGAGCTTACAAATGCACGGAATTATGAGCAAAGCCCTCACTTGAGAACATTCATTGAACTAAAACCCGGACACGTTCTTACCATCGAACCGGGAATTTTTATTCCGCAACTAATCGACCTTTGGCAGAAACAAAAAATCAATACTGAATTTCTGAATTTCGAGAAAATCAACCAGTACTGGAATTTTACCGGGTTACATAACGAAGTGGATGTTTTGATTACCGAAATCGGTCACCGTGTTCTTGGCGAACCGTTGCCAAAAACGGTGAAGGATGTGGAGGCGCTGCGGGAGGTTGCGTTTCAGTAACAGGGTAAATTTCAGAATCAACAATCATAAAACCTCCGGATTTAGATGGAGTTGGTTTTTGAAGGAAATTTGGAGAACAGTAAAAAATAAAAATAGGCTAATTTTGTGGTGCTATTGCACAGTTGTAAAGTACAGTAAAGTCCTGCTGCAAAGATTTTTCTTACAAAAGAATTATCTAACTTTGAAAAAAAACTCAGAGATATGAACATTGAGACACAAAAAATTGAGATAATAAAGCTGCTTTTGGAAACGGATAATCCAAATATCTTAGAATCAGTAAAAAAAATATTTAAGAAAGACCAATAAGTTGAAAAAATAGATAAAATGATAAAACCAGGAAAAAACGACATTAAAGTAAAAATCAAATTTGAACTGGACGAATTGGATTTACTTCAGGAAAACACATGGCAAATGGCCGAATCATTTGGGCTGGACACGAATATTGCCAATTTAACCGGAAAAAGAGAAGTTGGTTTTTATATGTGGGATTTGGACTGTTTGGAAGCAGTTGCATCGGACATAAAAGAGACTGAGAAAAATTCTCCGCTTTCAGAAAAACTCTACCTGAAAATTAAAAATGCATTGGATTACATTGACAATCAAAGGATTTCCAAAAAACAAAAATGAAACCAACTTACACCGAAGACCAAACATTCACGGGAATCAACTTTCAGAAAACACCTTTTACAAAAGGTGAATATGAAAACTGCAGTTTTATCAACTGCGACTTTTCGAACACCGATTTGTCGGAAGCAATTTTTATTGATTGCAAATTTACAAGTTGTAACCTGAGTTTGGCTAAACTGGCGAAAACAGCAATTCGCGACTGTAAATTCAAAGAGTGCAAAATGCTGGGACTTCGTTTCGAAAATTGCAACGAATTCGGACTTTCTTTCAGCTTTGAAAATTGCAATCTCAGTCATGCCTCATTTTATAAAATAAAAATCAAAAACACCCATTTTAAAAATTCACAGTTACACGAAACCGATTTTACCGAATGTGATTTAACAGGTTCTGCTTTAGATAATTGCGATTTGGCCAGGGCAACCTTCGACAACACGAATCTTGAAAAGACCAATTTTACAACTGCTTTTAATTATTCAATCGACCCGGAAATTAACCGGATTAAAAAGGCAAAATTTTCGGTTCCGGGGGTTTTGGGACTGCTAAATAAATACGATATTGTAATCGAAAATTAAAAATAAAAATGGAACAGCGAATTACATTTTTCACATTGGGCGTGAACGATTTGCAGGTGTCAGCCGATTTTTATGAAAACACACTGGGCTGGAAACGCTCGCCAATGAGTACTGAAAACATTGTCTTTTTCGAATTGAACGGAATTCATCTTTCTCTGTACAATCGTGAGGCGCTTGCCGAAGACGCTACGGTTGAACCGGTTGGCAGCGGTTTTAAGGGATTTACGATGGCACACAATGTTGGAAGCGAAAAAGCTGTTGACGACCTGATAAACGACTTGCGAAACAAAGGTGTGACTATTGTAAAAGAACCGCAAAAAGTGTTCTGGGGTGGCTACAGCAGTTATATTGCAGACCCGGATGGTAACCTTTGGGAAATTGCATTTAATCCGTTTTTATAAACAGCAATGAGAAAAGCAAATCAGGAAATAACCGACAGACTTATTCTGGAAGAGATTTTAGTGGGCGCGAAGATTTGCCGGCTTGCAATGATCGACAACGGATTGCCGTACATTTTGGCATTCAATTTCGGGTACAGTGAAAACTGCATTTACATTCATTCGGCGCCGGCAGGAAAAAAGATTGATGTTTTGCGCCAAAATCCGCTGGTTTGTTTTGAGGTTGAAGATGTGGTTGAAACCGTGGAAGGAGACATTGCCTGCCGGTGGAGCACTTTGTACCGATCGGTGATTGGTTATGGAAATGTGGAAATCGTCACCGGTTTTGATGAGAAAAAACAAGGGCTTGAAATAATCATGACCCAGCATGGATTTACCGGAAAAATGGAATTCGACCCAAAGGAGGTGGAATTTATTGTGGTGCTGAAATTGAAAATTGAGTCGATGACCGGAAAACAATCTTCAAACTGGAATCGGTTACAGGGTTCGGATTCCGGGTTTAAGGTTTGAAATTTTCCGTTGGTCTTTGACTATGATTACGTTAGCACATATTTCCACAAAAATTTGGAATTGCAGCAAATTTGCTGCATATTTACAGCAAAAACATAATCATGACTGCAAAAGAGGAAAAAAGTACTTCCAATATCAAAGCATTTGATCCCAGAAATAGTATCAGTCGGGCAGGAGTAACAAGAGCTGCACGTTCCAAATGGGATATCGTTACTTCAAGAGGTAAGATTACCTGGGGAACCAAAAGAGAGAGAGTAGAGATTTTTCGCCTCGGTTTGCCTTACGAAACGATAGAAGTTATCGGACAAAAAGCAAACCTGCCTGTGAAACAGGTATTACATTATTTCGGCGTTGCACAAACAACATACAACAAGAAAAAAAGAGAAAATGATCTCCTGAGTGTCAGAGACAGTGAAGTTGTTTTAGTGTTGTCTGAAGTTCTTGATTTCGGTTTGGAAGTATTCAACAATGAAAAAGAAAAGTTTCATCGTTGGCTGAGAAAACCAAACTTATCATTGGGAGGTGTTGCTCCTGAAAGCCTGTTTGATTCAATTACCGGAATACAGGAAGTTAGAAACGCACTTAATAGAGTTGAATACGGAAACATGGCCTAATGAAAGTATTCAGAATCGAAAGAGAAAAATATCTCGAAACCACTTTGGAAGGAATTGGTGCAGCATTAACCGAAGGATACAGGTGGAATAGTTTGAATACTTATTTGGTTTATACTGCGGAATCCAGAGCATTAGCCACATTGGAAGTATCAGTGCATCTTGATCTTAGCGAAGATCTGCCCACGGACAGATTTTACGTGGAAATCGACATTCCAGATGATATTACAATTCTTGAAATAAATATTTATGATTTACCGGACGGCTGGGATTCAAAACCACCAACCATGGAAACTCAATACATAGGTGATGATTTCGTTAAAGAAAAAAATGCTGCGGTATTAAAAGTTCCCAGCAGCATAGTACAGCAAGAATTCAATTACCTGATAAATCCAAATCACCCGGACGCTGAAAAGATATCAGTTATCACAGTTACACCTTTCAACTTTGACAGCAGAATGCAACAGCCAAAGAAAAATGAGTAATGATTTGAAAAACAAGTATTAAATTATGAAAGAATACGCTGATATAAACGCATTTATCGCCGATTTCCCCGAAGAAATACAGGCCATACTCGAAAGAATCAGGACAACAATTCAGGAGGCAGCGCCGGAGGCAAAAGAGGCAATCAAATACGGAATGCCAACTTTTGTTTCAAATGGTAACCTGGTTCATTTTGCAGCTTACAAAAACCACATCGGTTTCTATCCTGCCCCTACCGGAATTGACGCTTTTATCGAAGATCTTGCTCCTTACCGAACCGGAAAAGGGACTGTTCAGTTTCCCATCGATAAACCAATTCCTTATGATTTGATTACCAAAGTTGTAAAATTCAGGGTTGAAGAAAATCTCAAAAAACGCAAAAAGAAAAACTGAATAAAATGGCCAAAAAAAGACACAAACAAAAATCGAAATTGGGATTGGCTCCCGGCTCACTGGTTTTTACCGGTTTGCAAAAAATGGCACAGGTTGATATTTCTGTTATTCATTATTCAGAAGATCATTTTGAAGAGAGCAATCCCAAAAGTATATCTGAAGTTATCACGCTGATTAAATCTTTTAAAGGTGTTACCTGGATTAATATCGACGGACTTCACGATGAAAATTCGATTGAAGAAATTTGTACCTATCTTGGAATACACAAACTCAGTATGGAAGATATTTTAAGTGTTGGCCAACGTCCAAAACTCGAAGAATATCAGGATTATGTACAGGCTGTTTTAAAAATACTTACTCTCGATTCTACCGAAGAAACAATTGAATATGAGCAGTTAAGCTTTATTCTGAAAGGCAAAATCCTGGTCACTTTTCAGGAAAAAACCGGCGATGTTTTCGATAGTGTGAGAAATCGTATCAGAGAAGGAAAAGGTAATGTCAGAAAAAAGGGAGCTGACTATTTGTTGTACGCACTGCTTGATTCAGTTGTTGATCAGTATTTTATAGTTCTTGATAGTTTTAGCGAAAAACTGGAAGATTTGGAAACTGATTTATTGAATAACCCCGACAAAACCATATTAAACAAGTTACACGGGCTTCGAAGGGAAACCCTGCTTTTAAGACGAACTATAAATCCACTTCGCGAAATGATTGGTCGTTTTGAGAAACTGGAAGAACCGCTGATTTCCAGCAGCATCAAGGTTTTTATCAGGGATTTGTACGACCACACCATAAAAGTGATTGAAAACATTGAGGTACTTCGTGATATGACTTCGGGTTTACTGGATTTGTACATGAACACCACATCTAATAAAATGAACGAAATTATGAAGGTGCTAACAATAATGACGTCCATTTTTATTCCGTTAACTTTTATTGCCGGAGTATATGGAATGAACTTCACCAATATGCCCGAACTTGAATACAAATACGGCTATTTTGTAATTTTGGGAATAATGGTTTTGGTTTTAATCGGAATGTTAATCTTTTTAAGGCGAAAAAAATGGCTTTGACAATCCAAAAACAATGGTACGAAAGTCTGTTTGAAAACTACGGACGAAAATATGATAATGAAGTTTTTACGCAGGGAACAATTGGCGAATGTGATTTTATTGAAAGTGAACTCAATTTCGATAAATCGGTAAGAATTCTGGATGTTGGCTGCGGAACCGGCCGGCATTCCATCGAATTAACAAAACGTGGTTACAAGGTTTTAGGAATCGATTTATCAGAATCTCAACTGTCACTGGCACGCGAAAAAGCAAAAAACAGCAACCTGAATATCGATTTTCGACAACACGATGCAAGAAATTTGCCTTTTACCAATGAATTCGATGTGGCAATTATGCTTTGCGAAGGTGGATTTCCGCTGATGGAAACCGACGAAATGAATTTTGAGATTCTTAAAAATGTGGCCAAATCGCTGAAAGAAAAAGGCAAATTTATCTTCACCACATTAAATGGTCTTTTCCCTTTATATCATTCTGTTGAGGAATTTTGCGCTTCGACTGCAGAAGACGGAAATGCAACTTACCGCAGCAACACTTTCGATTTAATGACCTTTCGCGACCATAACATTACCGAAATTGAAGACGATTTGGGTAACAAAAAAACGCTCGATTGCAACGAAAGGTATTATGTTCCGAGCGAAATTACATGGTTGCTGAAATCATTGGGTTTTACTAAAATTGAGATTTTCGGGGCAAAACTCGGCGCTTTTTCCAGAAACGACAAACTGACCACCGAAGATTTCGAGATGCTTATAATTGCTGAAAAAAGTTAACCACAAAATCATTTTACTCATTCTAATCTATGATTTTGTTAATCTATTCCCAAAGGTAATTGTCCTGATTTGGATTAATGATGAAAAATAATATCTTGCCAACTGAATTATTACTTACAATTTCATCTCAGCAATATTACATAAGAAAAGAAACAACAACAGTAAATAAAAAACCCGATGACGAAGAAAAATAATAACCGGATTATGAAGTCGGTGGAACGGATTGGAAATGCGCTTCCCCACCCTGCTGCCTTATTTGGAATATTTGCACTGATAACACTATTGTTTTCAGCAATCGGCCATTGGCTCGATTGGTCTGGGGTAAATCCTGCCAGCGGAGAATCAATTCATGTCATCAACCTGATTTCGAAAGAAGGATTGCACAAAATATTGCTTGGAATGGTTGATAATTACACCGGTTTTGCGCCCCTCGGGATTGTAATGGTAGCCCTGCTCGGTATTGGTATTGCCGAAAGCAGCGGATTAATACGGGCAGCAATTAACGCACTTCTTTTAAAAGCGCCGCGTAACTCCATCACTTTTATGGTGGTTTTAACCGGAATACTCTCGAATGTTGCTTCGGATTTGGGCTACATTTTAATAATTCCATTGTCAGGTGTTATCTTTCATTCATTGGGCCGTCACCCGATTGCCGGAATGTCGGCTGCTTTTGCCGGAGTCAGCGGTGGTTTCAGTGCCAATCTGTTTATCGGAACCATCGACCCGCTGCTTGCTGGTTTATCCACCGAGGCCGCCCGGATTATCGACCCTGATTATTATGTTATGCCCACCGCCAACTACTATTTTATGGTTGCATCAACTTTTATTATTGCCATTGCAGGCACCTGGGTTACCAAAGTATTTGTTGAACCCCAACTGGGCAAATACACCGGCAACGTTGAAAAAGAAGAGATAAAAAGTCTGACCATACAGGAAATAAAAGGATTGAAATGGGCTGGTTTTACATTTCTGTTTTTTATGGCATTAATGGCCTGGGGACTGATTCCCGACCACGGATTTTTACGTGGAGCAGATAATATGATTCTCCACTCGCCTGTTTTTAAAGGTTTTATTGCCGTGCTTTTTATTGTTGCCGGAAGTTGTGGCGTTATATACGGTTATATTGCCGGAACCTTTAAAAAACATGAAGATGTAATTTCGGGAATGAACACCAGTTTTAAAAGTCTGATTTCGTTTTTGGTACTGGTATTTTTTGCTGCCCAGTTTGTGGCGTGGTTTAAATGGAGCAACCTCGGAATTTTTATTGCTGTGAAAGGGGCCGAATGGTTACAAAGCGCTAATCTGGGATTGATTCCGCTGGTAATTCTGTTTACGCTTCTTTCCGGTTTTATCAATATGTTTATGGGAAGTGCCTCGGCAAAATGGGCAATCATGGGGCCGGTTTTTATACCAATGTTCATGCTGCTGGGGTATTCGCCCGAATTGTCGCAGGTGGTTTTCAGAATTGGCGACAGTGTAACCAACATCATTTCGCCAATGATGAGTTTTTTCGCACTGATTATTGTCTATTATCAGAAATATGATGCAAAGGCCGGAATTGGTACAATTATGGCAACCATGCTGCCCTACACCATAACTTTTTACATTTTCTGGACTTTATTACTGATTGTCTGGATTCTATTTGAAATACCGCTTGGGCCGGAAGCGGGGTTGTTTTACGTAAAATAGGGAATTATACAAGATGCCATTTCACTAATCTCTGACAGGAATAGCATTTAATTTTGCTTATAATTTCTTCTTTTCGCTTTCTATAATATTTCCAATTTGAAAATTAAGCTCCTCAATTTCATTTTCTATCACGTCCCAAACCAATTCATAATCAACTCCAAAATAGTGATGTATCAGTTTATCGCGCATTCCGGCAATAGATTTCCATTCAACTTCAGGATATTCAAATCGAATTTCCTCCGGAACGTTCTTCACCGCTTCACCAACAATTTCAAGGCTCCTCACAAATGCACGTTTTAAAACTTCATTTTCATAAAACAAGTCATTATTCAATCCCT
>Ga0351900_1157_pt1 | contig 14022 bp, 15 predicted proteins | sample BONcelHT113001D3_FD_205827 | JGI IMG/M metagenome (GOLD analysis project Ga0351900, IMG submission 205827) | Enriched cells from coal bed in the Powder River Basin, Montana, United States - BONCAT cells T11 rep1 HSBNCT.T11.300.1.D3 ...
TTTGAAGATGCCATTGCATGCCTGAATGCACCTTCAGTATCTCCCTCACGCTTTGCCTGCTCCCACTTCTCCTCTGCATCTTTTCTGACTGCCCGGCGCTCGGTAATAGTTCGAAGTTTTAGATCTGACGGAGTTCCATCAAATATCCAGGCTGGCGAAATTCCTTGTTCAAGAAAATTGAAAGTCCGGTAAAAGATCCCGGAGAGGTGGGAAGTCACCCGCCCTTCCTTGTCCATCAGAGGGGTTCCATCCGGCTGGCGGATGATAGAAAGGAACTGGTAGAGCGCATTGTAACCATCAATTGCAGCGATTCCTCTGAGGTCATCTGACTCTGCCTGATGCTTATATGGTGCGATGATATCTCGTAAGGCTACACCCATCAAAGCCACCTACCGATAGACTCGCATAAGCAGTTCATTGTTCATATCAGCCATCTGCCCAATGGTTGCATCATACCGGTGTGCCATGGTGCTTGCATGTTCGTCTACTGAACGTCTGATCTGCCTCCCCGAGCTTTTGGTAACCTCCTCAAGTTGCTGAATCCGGACCATCAGGTACCAGAGGGAATAACATATCGGCACAACCACAAACAACAGACCGATGAGACCGGTGAGAGGGAAGGAGAGAGCAGAACTGATGAGAACACAGCCGGCACATCCCAGACTAATCAGGATGAATCCTAAAAATCCTGAACTAAACTCCATATATTCAGATACACCCCTGTATTTGTTGGGATATTTTCATTGATTCCATGACATAACTCCACTAATTATCGGTACATGGGGTGGAGAACTTTTTGAATGTATCCAGTGGGCCTACGATGATCCAGCATCATATCCCGAATATGTATGCAAACCACTCTGCCCCGATGATGAACAATACCAGAGTAATGAATTCTTCCACAAATATTTCAGATACTAGAGCATCACACTAGGTAAGGATTATTCGATATGGCAGAAAATAAAGGATTCAGAGAGATACTAGCGCTTGCAGCAATGCCAGTCATGTTGATACTTGTCGAGATTATTGCAGTCATCCTTGCCGTTCCAATGATTCAGTCAGGGTACGCAGTCTTTGAAGATCCATCGTCGCTAGAAAACCCGATCTGGTTCATCGCAATGCTTCTTGGGTTTACTCTCATCCTTCTGATCCTCCTCAAATACCATATGAAACGAGTTCTCCAGGCACTGATCTGGGCATCACTCTTTCTCTCTTTCATCTATGTCTTCTCCGGACTGCTGGCACTAGCAGGAGCTGATATGACGGTAGTTACCGCTGGGGGCCTTATCATAGCGGTGGGCGCAACAATTCTTCTTATCCGTTTCCCTGAGTGGTATGTAGTTGATGTTCTTGGCGTCCTTCTTTCAGCAGGAATTGCCTCAATATTTGGGATCTCCCTGGAACCAGTACCCGTCATACTCCTGCTCATTCTCCTCGCAGTGTATGACGCAATTTCAGTGTACCGGACAAAACATATGCTCACTCTTGCAGAGGGAGTTATCGAAAACCGGATGCCGATTATGGTAGTTGTTCCAAAACGGGAAGGATACTCATTTATCAGGGATGGTATCGGGGGAAACATTTCTGGCAATGAAACGATACCAGATACTAAAAAGCCACACCTGGATGCATCAGAAGAGAAGAAGGAGCGGGCAGCGTACCTGATGGGGCTTGGGGACCTTATCATGCCCGCTATACTTGTCGTTTCAGCGGCAGTATTCCTGCCAGGCAGCGGAATTTTCGGATTTTCAATACCCGCTGTTACCACTATTGCAGGATCGGTCTGCGGTATGATAGTACTGTTATACTTTGTATCATCAGGAAAACCTCAGGCCGGCCTTCCCCCATTAAATGGCGGGGCAATCATAGGATTCCTTATTGGGTATCTGATTTTCGGGATTTAATCAGTATCATCATAGACAATAGGAAAAGAATTTTTTGGTGATGCTCTGAAAACCCCAATGGTGCCCATTGGGGGCGCCAAAGCAAAACAGATCAAAAAGAGTTTTTCATACAAAAATTAAAAGTTGAATTTTATGGAGGGGCGATCATAGGGTTCATCGTCAGGTACATATTCATCAGGATCTGAATACCCCTGCCTACCAGGATGATGTGCAGCTCCAGGAGCTGGTTTTTCTGCCATCAACATCGCAAGAACCTCATCTACTCCTTCTCCGGACGCAGTAGACATTGCAGGATATCCTTCCAGGGTCAAAACATCTGCTTTGTTCACTACAACAATGACCGGCACATGAACTAGCGTCCTGATCTCATCAAGCAAACTCATCTGATCCTCAAGAGGAAATCCACAATATGTGCTGGGATCAAGAATGTAAAGGATAACATCAGCCGTATTAATTATTGCGGATATCGCCTGACCTTCAATGGCATTGCGCTCAAATGCGGGTCTGTCGAGGAGCCCGGGTGTATCAATGAGCTGTATCTTCTCCCGCTTCTCATACCGGTGCCCAATGATAACTCCTTTGGTCGTAAAGGGATATGATGCAATCTCAGGCTCAGCGGTGGAGACCTTTCTGATAAACGATGATTTTCCAACGTTTGGAAACCCGGCTACAACAATGGTAAAGACATCTTCAACCACCGGAAGTTTACGCATCACATTTCTGACTTCGTTCAGGAACATAAGTTGATCATCGATCTGATGCACCACTGAAGCGAGTCGTGCCACTGCTTTCTTTCGGGATACAGCTCCTTCTTCATCCTTTGAAAAACGCACATCCTTTGCGAGACCGCCACGATGATCCTTTGACCACCGGGCTGCCCACCCAACAGCACCAAGTGCTTTTCTCAGGCGATCAACTCCCCAGAGCACCTCAAAAAGATCCTGGTAAAACTGCGGAAGATTATCCATCTCAGGGAACGACTGGATAACTCCCACAAGTTTATCATGAACAGAGAGGTACGCCGCACGGACAAACTCTTCTGCCGCCCGTTTTTTCTGCTTTTTCTGTCCCATCTTGATTGCGGCCCGGCGCAGGGCGCGGTCAAGAACCTCATCTGCCGTAGGAACAGTGGGGATTTTTTCAAAACTCATTACTTTCGGCGTATTGTGATTATTCATAAGATACTCTATTCGTGGTATACATTGGGGTGCTGAGGGGATAATTATTTACAATATACCATTGCTCTGATCATGATAATCTGGCATAAGCTGAAACTCAGATAGAATATAAAAAAATCTATGCGCCAATAATACCAGTCTTGATACCCCTGAACACTTCATGGAAAAAACTATGTGCCGGGGATATCCTTGTGCCATTACACCTGACAAACCTTATGAATGAGTCATTTTTCACCAGAATAATATAAAGCCATAAACAAACTCTATATAATCTGAGAAAATATTTCCACGGTACCTGCGATAACCGGAATCATACCACACAACTAATTCATGCAGCGGAAATATATCATAACATTCGCACCAACGAGAAGATACATATGGAACTATCCCTCATCCAAAACGATATCCTCATTACCCTCATCAGTCTCTATGAGAAAAAGTCGATACCGATCAAAGGTGAGGAGATCGCAGAAATCATCAGAAGAAATCCCGGAACTGTCAGAAACCAGATGCAGGCACTCAAAGCAATCGGCCTTGTGGACGGAATTCCCGGACCGAAAGGAGGATACCACCCAACCGCCACTGCGTATAAAGAGCTGAATCTCAAACGCGACGGGGAGATGTATGAGGTTAAGATTTCGCGTGATGGTGAAGTAATATCAGGAGTAAAAGTTGCAGAGATCATTTTCACGACACTTTCACATGCTGACATCTGTCATGCACAGATCAGGATTATTGGAAGTGTCAAACTCTTCAGTATTGGCGATGTAATCACAATCGGACCCACCCCGATGAATAAACTAATGATTAAAGGGGAAATATTCGGGAAAGATGAAAACCAGCCTGCACTGATCGTATCTATTCTTGAGATGGTCTCTCTTCCAAAAAAACCGATCAGCAATTATATGACCTCTCCGATAAAGATGCTCTCGACAACTGCATCCCTGATGGATGCTATCCATCTTTTTAATAAATACCGCATTCATGGTGCTCCGGTTATGGAAGGGACGTTCCTTCGGGGGATTGTCACCATGACCGATATTCTTGTTGCTATTGAGGAGAGAAAAGACCCTGAATCCCTTGTCAGTGAAGTGATGACAGAAGAGGTAATTCAGGCAGATCCGTCTGTTCAATTGTATGAAGTCATCCGAAAATTCAAAGAAAAACAGATCGGAAGACTGGTAATAGTAGAGGACGGAAAACCTATCGGAATCCTCACCCAGTCAGATATTTTCAGAGTTATACCAACTCATTAACCAGCCTCTCTCTGGCCGCAACATCTATTGCCAATCAGGTGCCCTGCACATTTGTGCGAATAAAAATGAATCGTGAGGATTTATGAATACGCACCATTGACCAGCCAATGGGCGCTTATTTATTCCTCTCAATCACTGCCATCAATCCGGCACTGATGGCAGCGACCTTCCTGTCACTTCGCAAAGGAGTTGCCAGTTGTGTCATACGAGTCTCATCCTCCTGAATATATCGTTTCAGGGTCTTTGAGATGTGGGCTTCCTGGAGGAAGTGAGTATGAGTATTCCCTGAAATAAATTCAGGATTGTGCATAATCGCATGATGGAGTGGGAGCGTTGTTTTCACACCAAGAATAACGTATTCATAGATAGCACGACGCATCCGGGAGATTGCATATTCACGGCTCATTCCCCACCCGCACAGTTTAGCGATCATCGAATCATAAAACGGAGGAATGGTATAACCGGCATGAATCCCGGAGTCAACCCTGATTCCCGGCCCGCCTGGTGACCGGTATCGTATTATTTTTCCCGGGTCAGCAACAAAGTTGTTCAGGGGATCTTCAGCATTAATCCGGCATTCGATGGCATGGCCACGGATTGTAATATCTTCCTGGGCATATTCGAGCGGTTCCCCGGATGCAACGATAATCTGCTCTTTGACAATATCAATGCCAGTGACAAGTTCGGTGATAGTATGCTCAACCTGAAGGCGGGTGTTCATCTCCATAAAATAGTAGTTACCATTATCATAGAGGAACTCAACCGTTCCGGCATTCACATAATCAACCGCTTCTGCAACCTTTAGTGCCGAGGTGGTCATCTGCTCACGAAGTTCGTCAGTCATCACCGGGCAGGGTGCTTCTTCAATCAACTTCTGGTGTCGACGCTGGATGGAGCACTCACGCTCAAACATATGTACCCGGTTTTTGTGTTCGTCACAAAAGACCTGAACCTCAACGTGCCGTGGTTTTTGCAGATATTTTTCGATGAAAACCGTCCGATCACCAAATGCGGACTCAGCAATTCTCATCGCTCCAGCAATCGCTTCTTCTATGGTTGAAGGGTCATCAACAATCTGCATCCCGATACCCCCCCCGCCAGCGCTTGCCTTGACGATCACCGGATAACCAATAGCATCTGCAACCCTAGCGGCCTCATCCAGATCATCAATCCCCCCGTCAGTTCCGGGGAGCACAGGAACACCAGCATCCTTCATTGTCTGTTTGGACTGAATTTTAGAGCCCATCGCAGCGATGGTCTTCGCTTTCGGGCCGATAAAGGTAATTCCGTCTTCTGCACAGAGCTGGCAGAACGAAGAATTTTCAGCAAGGAATCCATAACCAGGATGGATGGCTTCTGCTCCGGCTGTTTTGGCAACCGAGATGATACGCTCCATGTTCAGATAGGATTTTGAAGGTGGTGCAGGGCCTACAGGGAATGCCTCATCTGCATAATGAACAAAAAGTGAGTTTTTATCGGCTTCTGAATAAATGGCAACGGTATCTATCCCAAGTTCACGACAAGCCCTCATGACCCGTATTGCTATCTCTCCCCGATTCGCGATAAGTACTTTATCAAAGTACTTCATTCGATCACCATGAGCACATCGCCGCTCAGGACCGTATCACCACTATCTACAAAGATATCAGATACAATCCCGTCAGTCGGACTGGTGATTGGATTTTCCATCTTCATCGCTTCAAGAACAAGCAACGTCTGGCCTGCTTTTACCTCATCTCCACGGCCGACTTTTATCTCAAGGACCATCCCCTGCATATTGCTTTTTACCCCGCCAGGCCGCTGATCCTTTGGCGGTCCCAAGGAAGTCGGCTTTTCCGGAGCCATCTGATCTCCGATGGCAAGAATCCTTACGGTAAAGGTCTCACCATCAACCTCAACCTGCATACTTTCAGGCATCGAAAATTCTGTTGTTTTCTTTTGGGTAAATGTTGGTATCGGTTCAGGCTGCCGTTCTCCTCTGAGGAATGAAGGGGCGATAGCCGGATAGAGAATATAGGTTAACACATCCTCTTCTTTACGTATCAGACCAGCATCTTCTGCCTCTCTCTTCATCTTCTCATACATCGGGTCGATCAAATCTGCCGGACGGCATGTAATCACCTCATCATCACCAATAATATGAGTTCTGATAGCATCAGAAATGGCACCGGGAGGACGCCCATAAAGGCCTTTTACATAGTCCCTGACTTCATTTGTCACATTAGTATAGCGTTCCTGGCCGATAAGCACATTAAAAACTGCTTGAGAGCCGACGATCTGTGACGTAGGCGTAACCAGAGGAGGGTACCCCAGATCTCTCCTGACTTCAGGGATTTCTTTAATGACATCCTCAAACCGGGAGAGTGCATCCTGATCCTGCAGTTGGGAAACCAGATTTGATATCATCCCTCCGGGAAGCTGATAAATGAGAACGTCACTGTCAACCCGCTCTGCAACCGGGGAGAAAAGAGCCTCATATCTATTGCGAATTTTCTGACATTCATTCCTGACTTCACGCAGTACCAGAAGATCTATTCCGGTATCACGGGGTGTGCCTTTCACTGATGCAACCGTGCTCTCGGTCGGAGGCTGACTGGTTCCAAGGGCAAACGGAGACATTGCTGTATCGAGAATGTCAACTCCTGCATCTATTGCAGCCTGATATGACATGGAAGCAATTCCACTTGTGGAGTGAGAGTGCAAATCCACCAGAATATCCATTTCATCCTTAATTCCAGTGATCAGGTCCCTGGCTTCCTGAGGCATAATAAGACCTGCCATATCTTTGATGCAGATCGAATCACACTCCTGCGCATATAATTCACGTGCAAAGTCGATGAATCCCTTTGTTGAGTGGACCGGACTGGTAGTGTAGGCTATGGTGGCCTGGAGATGAGCACCCGTCTGCTTTACTCTGGTCATCGAGCGCTCCATATTTCTGATATCGTTGAGCGCATCAAACACCCTGAAGATATCTACTCCGTTTTTGTGGGAGAGATCGATGAACCGATCTACCACATCATCAGCATAATGACGATATCCTACAAGATTCTGACCACGTAAAAGCATCTGAATAGGCGTATGCCTGAGCTCCTCCTTCAGGGTTGCCAATCGTTTCCAGGGGTCTTCATTCAGGAAACGGATGCAACTGTCAAAAGTCGCCCCTCCCCAGGCCTCTACAGAGAAGAATCCGACCTTGTCTATTGCCCGTGCAAGCGGGAGCATATCTTCGGTCCTCATCCGGGTTGCGATGAGGGACTGATGCGCATCCCTGAGAGTTGTATCGGTGATATGTAGCTTCGTATTCCGGGCTGAACTCATTACGCCACCTCTGAATCATGAACCACGATTCAAACAATAAATATTTAGCAGGAGATCATAAAAAAGTCTCAGGTTACCAGAGAGATGGCAAAAATTAACACACAAAATATTCCGGCAATAATGTCAGCGGCGGGAGCTCGAAATTGCGGGCACAAACTCCCTCCACACTGATACCCGCGAAGAGCCAGAATACATGCCCGTTCATTTGCCTGTCTGAGTTGCCTGATCAAAAGGCTGGTAATTACCGGCGGAAGGGTGCTTAGCGAGAGGTGCTGTCCTTTCTGGAGAAGTGCAATCCGGGTGCGCCGTATCTCATCCACCAGTACTTCAGCTGATGCCAGACTCATCTCACCGATAAGACCGATGTCAAACCCGGTTCGATTACCAAAAAGCCAGACCGATACATCAAGAAATTCACCAGGATATCGTTCACTGTATGCCCATGATGCGATAAGCAGCACAACACCTATCCTGATCAGGTAAGATGCACCATCCCCACCTGACAAGGTTGTTGCAAGAGCTGCAACTCCGGGGAGCATGAAAATCACCACTGTTGTCCGGATATCATGAAACGATGTGGTTCGCTTTGTACACACAAGCCACCAGATAACAGTCAGAACTGCACCAGGAAGGGAAATAAACGCAGATACCGAGAGGAGAACCGTTCCACTCAGTCGGATTCTTGGATCCTGCATGCTGCCTCCGCAAGTTCGTATGATGATAACCCAGACAGTCCTCCGGCTGACATAAGATACCGGATTAGTGCAGGGGCATTATCCCACTTTTCCAGTGCTGCAGGAACGAGTCCAAGATCAATCAGGATACCGCGCCGGATTTCCCAGAGGTGATCGATGCATGGGAGGGAAGTGATATCATGGCTGATGATGATGATTATCCTTCCCTTTTGTTCATTAAGAAGAGAGGATACAAAAGAGCGTGCATCTTCATCAAGACCAGCATATGGTTCATCCAGAACCAAAAGATCAGGCATGGAAGCTAGCAGACAGGACAGGTGGAGTCGTTTGAGTTCACCACGCGAGAGTGTGAGGATATCATCACAACCTCTCCCAGTAAGACCAGCACGATCAAGGACCTGAACCGGATCAAGTCCCCAGCTGACTGCCTCTTCTCCGGCAGTAGTAGTGGTAATATGATATTCAGGAAACTGCATTGAAAGTATTGAAGAACTGATACCAATGCAGGTCATCAATCCGGAATGCGGCTTGAGGATTCCGGTAAGCAGTTCACCAAGGGTCGATTTACCTGAACCTACACGACCAGTGAGTAAGTGAATACCGGGATCAAAGGAACCGGATGCATGAAGAGTGAAATCTCCTCTCCGGACTTCTACCGCATTAAGGGTAAGCTGCATATACGGCCCTCCAGAGTACCGGACTGCTCAGTATCCTGTGTCTGGGAGAATGACCACCCGGTACACCATCTGCCAAAAAAACCTCATCCGGAGTTCCATCGCCAGCAACCCTTCCCTTTTGTATCATGATAACCCGGTCTGCACGTACTATGCGTTCAGGCCGGTGAGTGGCAAACAGGACCAGAGGAACTGATGCCTGCGCAATTATCTTATCGGTCTGTCTCATCGTCGCATAATCAAGGTGGGAATCTGTCTCGTCAAGGATAAGGAGAACAGGCCTGGCTATAAGAGCTGCAGCGAGCGCTACCAGTACTTTTTCTCCTCCGGATAGTGTCCGTATCGGAGTGTCGAGAAGCGAAGTCAGACCACACTGACCTGCAACATCATGCACTGATGAATCAGTGGCACTACACGACTGATGAGTAAACCGGAGAGGAGACGCTATCTCATCGCGAACACGGGTAAAACTCATATTGAGATCAGGGAACTCCCCTATCCATCCGATTGTAGTCTCTATCGGTCTTCTACCGGATATGAGAACAGTTCCCTGCTCAGGGGCCAGAATACCTGCAATAAGCTCAAGGAGGGTAGTCTTACCAGAACCATTCGGCCCGGTTACTGCTATCAGTCCGGGTTTGAGTTCCAGATACGGGATGGAGAGTCCTCCAAATTGCACAGACTGGATCTCAATCATCATCGCGCTGGCCAGATCGGGTACTTATTAATACGGGCTGCAATCAGGAAAGCAACCGCTCCTTTCACTGCATCACCTGGCAGAAATGGAAGCATCCCAGCCACAACTGCTGCAGAAACAGTCATACCGGTTGAGAGAACAAGCCAGCTTAGTCCAAAGAGATAAATCAATGCTGTTGCGAGAGAGAGTCCGGCAATCTGCAGTTCCATGTGTGAACTTTCAAAAGCAAGACCCACCACCGCTGCTGCAGGTATAAATCCTATAAGATAACCCCCGGTCGGTCCGAACAGGACCCCGAGACCTGCCATTCCATTGTGAAAAACCGGGACCCCGAGGCTGCCAAGAACCAGGTAGAGGATAACCGGGAAGACGGCATACCGTTTCATTACCACACCGGCAAGGAGGACGGCAAGGGTCTGCAGAGTTACCGGCACTGGAAAAAAGGGAAGCGGAATAGGTATTGAGATCCAGGAAAAAACCGCGATCATTGCGATAAAAAGTGAACTATTGGTTAGAATTATCGCTCGATCTATGTTACCAGACATTATCAGATATGTACGCAGTCCCCGGCAATGACCTTCTCTATCTTCCCATTATCTTTTCTGACAACCAAGGCGCCGGTAGGATCGATATCTACCGCTTCGCCTTCAAAACTGTTGCGAAGCGTGTTGATTCTCACCCGTCTGCCGATGGTTGATGAGAAATTCTTCCACTCCCTGATAACCGGCTCATATTCACCTTGTTCAATCATATCATACCGGACCTCAAATTCCTTGAGAATCGCAGCAAGAACAACAGCACGGTCCACCTCCTGGTCCACCTCGTTGCTGATTGAAGTTATCATGTGCCTGATTGATTCGTTCAGTGTATCCACGCTGATATTAGCATCAATACCCATCCCGACAAGACAGTATTTTACCCGGTCCCCTTCAGCTCCCAGTTCAAGAAGAATGCCTGCAACCTTTTTATCCCCGATAATAATGTCGTTTGGCCACTTGATAAGGGCCCCAATATCAAACATTTTACGCAGTACGCGTGCTACAGAGACTGAACCTGCTAATGTAAGCATAAAGAGATGGTCGATGGGTATGTTCGGTTTTAGTACAAGCGTAACCCAGATTCCACCACTAGGAGAGACCCATGCACGTCCCATTCTCCCCACACCACCGGTCTGCTCCCCTGCAATAATAACAAGGCCATGGAGTTCATCAAGACCCCCCTGCTCAGCAAGATCTTTACCATACCAGATGGTTGACGGAATACTCTCAAAGTACCGCATCTTTCTACCGATAACACGGGTCTTCAGGTATTTATCAATAGCATGAGGACGGAAATCCATATGTCTTTTATCAAGCAGATATCCCTCGTCTTCTGTAGAAGAGACATCATACCCGATCGCTCTGAGTTCATTGATATGTTTCCAGACCGCTGAACCCGAGATTGAGAGAGTATTGCTGATTTCACTGCAAGTTACCGGTTTGTCGGATTTTTCCAGTATTTCAAGGACTTTAAACGCAGCTCTGTACATTGAATCACCGTTTCGCATTGATCTGTTCTGATGGAAGCGGGCAGGGGTCCTTCCCGCAGACCTGCTTGAGAATCATGGTGTGATGCTCCATAAGGGTGGCCAGATCAAAGATACCTGTAATATCAACCAGACCAATTGCTGCGATAGGATCTCCCCCGCTCCCCCTCACCGGAGCAACAACCACAGGGACACCTTTGTATGGCCCGGATGTTGGTGTTACTTTCGCCAGCTTGTTTGAAATAAGCACCTCTTCCAGGATAGGACCACGATATGCATTATCAACCACAACCCCATCCTCAATCCTTATCCCTGGCGCATCACGTGCACATGCAGTGACTGGAAGTCTGCCGACAATCTCATGAATAGCCAGGCAGACTGGCACAAGATCATCAGCTTTCCCATCAGCAGATATGATATAGCGATCCATCGGTATCCCTCATATTTCCCTCACACCCAGCTACAATAAGGTTTCGCTTCCGGAAATACAAAACTCTCTTATGAACCGCTTTGATGGATATTCGTGAAGGGTGGTAATGATGATCCTGCCGAGTCCTGACCGGCAGTCAATTAGAACAGGAGAGCCTCTGATGCACAAACAGACAGCCAAATCCGGTTTTTCTTCTCCCGATGACGCGCCATGAATCAACGGTGCGCTGATATCAGGAAGGTGCAAAATACCATCTGCAGATACCAGGTCAGGGCAGTCTTCAGTAATACAGGATAGCGGGCACTCATTCTCACATTCCACAATACCTTCAAAAAAACCAAACTGGTATGAAACCCTGACAGAAAGCCAGTCATACGCATCCGGGCGATCAGATCCTGCCCCAAACACAAGAATCGTTCCCCCTGATCTGATGTATCGTCTGATCCGGGATTTGCTTGCACGCAATGCATGAAGAACAGTTGAATAATCCGGATGAGCAAAACCGCCAGGAATGATAAGTGCCGAGTAACTTCTTCGGAAATACGGTGCAGCAAGAAGATGAGGAGTTATGAGTTCAGTGATACAGCCACAATCCTCAACCAGACAGGAGAACATCATCTGAGAACCCCAGATGATCCCAACCTTCCCGGTCATATCAGATCATCCTTTAATAACTCCAAGGGGATCGAACCTGACTACCAGCCGGGAGATACCAAGCCGGTCAACGACAGATACCACCTCACCACTTGGTTTATAAGCACCTGGTGCCTCTTCAGCAATTGCCCCGTCATGAGGTGCCCTGACCATGATACCTTCCCGCCCCAGATCTTCACGAACCTGATTTCCCTTGATCGTCTTCTTGGCCTGAGACCGGGAGAGAACACGTCCGGCACCATGACAGGTGGATCCAAATGTACGTTCCATTGCTTCTGCTGTTCCTTTTAACAGGTAGGACGATGTACCCATGCTGCCAGGGATGATGACCGGCTGACCAGTGCGTGCATACGCGGATGGAACATCCGGGCATTCCGGACCAAATGCCCTTGTTGCTCCCTTTCGATGAACACAAACCTTTGTCCGCTTCCCATCAACGTCATGCTCTTCTATCTTTGCGACGTTGTGCGCAACATCATACACCAGCCTGATATCATCATATCCGATTCCACAGCTGGCACATAGAACATTCCGAATCTGGTGAGTAATCACCTGCCGGTTTGCCCATGCGTAATTCGCAGCTGCTGCCATGGCACTAAAATATGCTTTTCCCTCTGGTGACGTAAGCGGAGCACAGGCAAGCTGTCGATCCGGAAGCGAAATATGATATTTTTCTACTGCACGTTCAAGAATCTGGAGGTGATCAGTGCAGACCTGGTGTCCAAGACCACGTGAACCACAATGCACCATGATACAGACCTGCCCCTCTTCAACACCATAGACCTTCGCAGCTTCAGAGTCAAATATCTCTGATGCTACCTGGATCTCAAGGAAGTGATTTCCGGCACCAAGGGTCCCGCTCTGGGGAACTCCCCGTGAACGGGCCTTCTGAGAGACATGAGACGGGTCAGCCCCTGCCATACTCCCACTTTCTTCGCAGCAGGCAGCATCAGCGGCAGTTCCCATGCCTTCCTCAACGGCCCATACAGAACCATCGGTCATCATGGCTTCAAGCTGCTTTGGTGAGAGACGCAGAGATGAACGTGCACCAACACCTACCGGAACCGCGTCATACATCTCATCAAGAATCTCTTTTTTATTCGTCAGATCCTTCACGGTAAGCGGAGTTGTTAAAAGCCTGACACCACAATTAATGTCAAACCCAACCCCTCCGGGAGAGATAACACCGGTAGAATAATCAAACGCAGCAACCCCGCCGATAGGAAATCCATATCCCCAGTGGATATCAGGCATTGCCATTGAATGTCTTATGATACCAGGCATTGTCGCAACATTTGCAAGCTGGGTTACTGCCCCTTCTTCAAGGGTTGGAAAAAGTGCATCTGACAGGAAGAACTTTCCAGGCACGTGCATTCCCGCTACAAATCCAACCGGGACTTCCCACTCATACTCGCCGGTACGCGTCAACCCGTCAATCATGATTACACATCAAATAATACGTCAAGTTCATATTCACCGTTCATCTGCGTTATTTCAAGGCCAAAAAACGATATGCCTTTCACTTCCGTCCCTCCACCGTGCTTCTCCCGGTTAAACAATTCACCAGACAGAACTGCAGATAGAGTCCCTTTCTGTATGCTTACAGAGATGTCAGAGAATACAACGTTTTCTGTCTCAGTCAGCCAGAGTAATTCGGACAAAAAAGCCTGGAGAAGCTGCTCATTATC
>Ga0351900_1180_pt2 | contig 13990 bp, 5 predicted proteins | sample BONcelHT113001D3_FD_205827 | JGI IMG/M metagenome (GOLD analysis project Ga0351900, IMG submission 205827) | Enriched cells from coal bed in the Powder River Basin, Montana, United States - BONCAT cells T11 rep1 HSBNCT.T11.300.1.D3 ...
ATGAGGGTGCTTAACTGGTAGAGAATCCATTCCAGAGGCCCAGAGACAAGCAGATTCCACCAGAGACTTCGTGCTCTGGCTTTGAAATCTTTAATTGTGCCAACAGTACCTGGGATCATTGGCTTTTTCACAATACGCCTCATCACCTCCAGGTGACCTGAACCCCAACGGAGCCTTTGCCTGAAATACTGTGCAATTGTGGGTGGAGTCTGCTCTGTGGACTTAACCGGCAAAAAAACCAGCTTTGTGCCAAAATAAAGATGTGCTCTGCAACCAAACTCTAGGTCTTCCGTAAGAGAGTTTTCATCAAATCCTCTCATTTTTTTGATGAGTAGCCAGGAGATAAATAGGTTTGTTCCGCCAACAAACGGAAGTTTTTTCACTAGAAGCGGTAGATACCAGTCATGGGCGATGGCTTTGTAGAGTCCGCCTATTTTAGAGAGTGCGCCCATCCTGTAATAGTTGCGCACCTGAAATAGAGGCCCTTGCAGGATGTCTGGCGGGTCTTTGGCTAGTAAATGTCTGCCAGAATGGAGCAGTACGTTGTGATCAGGATGCGATTCAGCGTCATAGAAAACAATCATAGATGTTTGGGGGTCAACTTTTGAAAACGTATAGTTTAGAGCTCTACCTTTTGTGGACTTGATAGGATAGCCAACACACTCTCCGCCAAATGCACCATCAAAGTCGAATGGTACTTCAACATGTTTGAGTCTGAATCCGTTGCTTTCAAACTGTGTGATACAGGATTCAACAACCTCCTGAGTTGTAAGGAAAAAGGAATTGTAAAGATCCGTCAATGACTCTTTTGAAGGTTTGCCGTTGTCTGCAATTATCTGCTCAAGCTGTGTACGCCTGGCATATTCTGTGCGCTGTGATGGCAACAAACTGCATGACCGGGCAATTGCCAGGCAATTCTTGGCTGACTGAGTATATTTTGGTAATTTGTGTGACATTACTACAAGCGAAAGGTGTGAAAGCAGAAGCAACTCAGAGACAAGCGTTTCCAGTTTTTCATCTGGAATCTTTGGCAATGCTCTTCTTAAGCCATAAAACAGCGTGCTTAGATCGGTGGGTTTACCTACTATCAAGTCGGAGCAAAAACCAAAAAGGATGCGTCGCATCTTTAAAGATGAGGCCTCTTTTGAGGAATGCAAATCCAGGTTTGAATACTGGAAGAGCAATTCACCAAGTGGAAGATTTCCGATGATGTAAGACAGGAAAAATAAAGGTGTGTGGATTTCTTTGGGTTCTAAATGTTTTGAATTAAGAACATTCAAAAGTTCGTCCACAACTACTGGCCTAACCCGTTCATGTTCCTGACGCTCTTTCTCGTCAGTGATGATGATAATTTCACAGGAGTTTTTGTCGTAATCAAGCTTCATGAGGTTTTCAATGGTTTTGCCAATAACAAGCGATTCGTTACGAGCGGGAACCATTATAGTGAAAAAAGGCAGACCAATCCCGCTTCTTTTTGCAAGAAACCTCAAATCCTCAAGCGAGATGTCAACTTTTTTTGCCCAAAACTGTGTGTTTGCGTACTGTCGCCAACTAAAAAACCGAACGAACAGGACAAACGAATACAGGTAGGCTGAAAGAGCCAGAATATATATTACCGAGAGCATCGGTTTTTATTATATACGAAATTGTAATTTTTTTGCCAGTTTTGTCTGTCGAGACTGTTGCACCCAGGGATTCGGCTACAAACCTTAACGGCACAAATGTGACACCTTTTTTGACCTCTGGAGCGTGTTTTAGAGCAACCGGTAAACCGTCCACAAGTGCAGTTGGATTGCCAATTACTAACTCGATAGTCTTTCCATGCAAGTTCATTGTTATCTGCTTTTTTTCAGCGTTATACTCCACTTTTGCACCAAGCGACTCTCCCAGAAATCTGAACGGAAGCATAGTAACACCTGAGACAGAATATGGAGCGACAGCCAGAGTGGTTTCCTTGCCGTTGACATAAGCTTTTTGACTGCCCAGGGTGACAATGATTGTTTTGAATAGTTCAGCAATTACTGTTACCGACTTTACATTGGTGTTTCCCGCCTTGTCTTTCGCTGTGAAAGAGAATGCTTGATAACCGTTTTTTAGGGCAAACTTGACTGTGAAACTTCCATCTTCGGCAATCTCAACTGCTTTGCCATTGCAAACAAGAGATGTCTCAAAATCTTTGCCCTCTGTTTTGCCTTTGATTTCAATTTCTGGTTTGTCTGTTTTTATCATTGGCGGAAGCTCAAGTGGTGGAGGCGACCAATCAAAGCACATTTCCCTTTTCCATACTGCAACGTTGCCTGCCTTGTCAGTTGCTGACAATTCAAAGTTGTAGCAATTTTCTACTGCACTGGCATAGTCAATCCAGTATGAGTTTCCAAAGCTCTTTTGGTAAATGATGTTGTCGGATGCCGAACCTTCAACACTATCCAGATTCTCGTCGAACACCACAACGTTTTCCTTGAACTTTGGAGACCTGGTAAAAACTTTACCCTGTGGATTGTCAAACTGTGGAGGAGTGGAGTCCACCAAAACACTCAGTGAGTGATATTCGGATATATTGCCAAACTTGTCCTCTGCTTTGGCCATGATGAAATGTTCACCATCGGAGAGTATTAGAGGGCCTTTGTAGTCGGATGGCATACCACCAATCTCAAGGTGGATTTTTGCGTTCTCATCCAACGAGTTTTGTCCTATTATCTCGAGTTTTGGCTTTGTCTTGTAAAATCCGTTTTTGCCGTCTGGCGAGGTTGGAGTAAGTCTGAAGACAACTTTAGGTATCTCTACAACTGCAAAATCCATTGACTCAACAGGGTCAGGTTCTGGATCTGTCCACACTTGTATGTTATACCGACCAGGCTCTGTGGGATTTGAAAGCCCTGCATCAGAATCAATCTCAATTGTTATAATGCTACTTGGCTCATAATCTTTTGGACTTATAAGTGTAAGAGTGTTATTTGACCAGATTGCTTTGCGGCTGGAAATGTCGCCAAAAACAAAATTTCTGGGTGACATTGAGCCAATAAACTTGAAGCCTTCTGGAAACTTTACATTTACAACTGCACCATTCCTTATTGCACCTGCTTTGCCGGTGGTAAAACTTATAAATGCTTTTGTGGTGCGGTTAATTAGGGGCTTTTCCAGTTCGAGGGAGATATTTGAAAGTGTGGTGGTGGCAAAGACAATAGGAGGAGAGGACACCCTTGAGCGTTCACGAGACGTCCAGCACTCGACTTTGTATGCAATGTTTGCTTTATCTGGATTTTTAATGCCAAATGACTCGGCAAACTCGATTTTTACAACTGACCCTCCGGGGATTTCCTTTGGTGGCGAAATAGTGATGATGTTGCCTTCCACAAAAGGGATGTTTGCTATTAAATCTCCATTGACTTTTATATCAGCCTTTAAAATATTTTTTGGTAGTCTAAATCCCGTATTAAAAAGCATTGAAATGGTGTCCATGCCTGGAACAAGACTGTGACAACCTCCGAGCTTGAAAGAGACTACAACAGAAGAGGGAAGTGTCACAAATCTGGGTGAGACATCAAAAAACATCTGGGATATGCGTGATTCATCAATAGAGAATTCAAAAGATGGCACTGTCACGGGCTCTGTAGATGTTTGAACAAAGATATTGAAATCACCACCAGAAAAAGATGGAAGTCGAATGCCTGATTCTGGAAGAACAACGATATCAACCGTCGAGTCCTCCGGGATTTCTTCTGGCACATAAATGCTTATGTATAGACCTTCAATAATGGACTCTATGCCGAAACCAACTGACGAAAGAACAGGTTTGCCATTTACAGTGATGTTTTTCCTGTCAACTTTCTCTGGCACTTCAAACCCTTTGGGGAAAGCCAACCTCACATAGCCACCTTTTTTTATTCTGCCGTTTGGTCCAGTTTGGAACTTGATATGAAAGCTGGAGTAAGAGCAGGCATGAGGGCTACCAAGCAAAACATGAGCACGCGAGACCGATGATGGGCGGATGTAGTATGGTGAGCTTTTTACAGGAAGAGTGTCAAGTGATGTATACATGGTGAGTGTGTACCAACCTGGCACAGATGGATTTTTAATGCCATTTTTGGAGGAAATCCTCACTTCAAGGGTATCACCCGCCCTCATCTCATAGTCAATAATTATCTCAAGCATATTGCTATAGGCTCTCAAATTGCCCGAAGGAATAGCTTGACCGTTAACTGACACACCACCAAAATCAATGCCTTTTATGCCCAGGTTTGCGGGAAAAACAACCGTGATTGTGGTCAATCTGTGGCAAGCACATCCAGGTGCAGTTGGGGTTGAGACTCTGAATTTGATTAAATATTCTGCACAAGCTTCGACATAGTCTGGTGTGACAGTGACTGTTGGTGCAGAAATCTGGGTCTGATAGAAATGAAACTCAGGAGTGATATAGGAACTGTCTTTTGTATTCACAATGATAACGTGCGGACCTGATTTTGGAGGATTCTTTACCCTGCAAATACGCAACATGTGCCGGCCTAAAGGCAAATCCTCTGTGAGCTGGATTTCAAGCAAGTTGCCGTTAACTGTGTATCTGTCTGGTCTTCCTGCAAAAGAGAATTCACAGGCAAAACCCGATGTGAGAACAGATCCTGCTGGGAATGTAAAGGTGATGTACTCACCTTTGGGAATGACGCAAGAGTTTATAAATAGCATTGAATAGCAGGCATAAGCCGAGGCTGTAGGTGGATCAATTGCGTATTGGTAAATTGAGATTGAGCAATTGGCATTGGTTTTGGGAATACCTGACAAAAGCATCGCCGTCAGGAGCATAAAAACAATAATCTTTTTCATTTAATTACCCTCTGGGGCAAAAGTATATTTTTATTGTGTTTTCTTCTTTGGTAACCTTGTTGCCAAAAGCTTTATCAAAAAAATCCATTGGCACAAAGATTATGTTGTTGGATATCTGTGGGGGAGCAGAAAGCTCCAGCTCCAGGTTCTTCCCTTCACCCTCGCGAATAATAATTTTTTTAGAAGTTGTAGAGAATGTGATGTTTTTTTTGCCGTGTCTGTCTGCAAGAGTCGTGGCTTTGGCATCAAGATCATAGCCAAGAATGTCGGCTATTGTTTGAAGAGGAATGAATGCCACTCCTTCATTTTCAAAGGGTTCTGCTTCAAGCTCAGATGGGAATCCTGCCAGATCAACTGATTTTGATCCAATTTGGCAGGTTATTATAGCAGAGGTAATGTAAACAATCGGGATGGTTTTCATCTGGGTGTTGCCTGCAAGGTCGGTAGAGGTAACAAGGATTTCTGCTGAACCTTCTTTTTGTAAAACTGTGGCAACCTTGAACTCACCGGTTTGAGACACCTGGATTGTGATACCGTTTACAGTGACTATGCAACCAGGTTCTGTCTTGCCTGTGACCACAATCTCCTTGCCACAGATAGTAGCAAGTGCTACTGGTTTTGAAATGACAAGCGGTGGAGGGGTTTTGTCTAGGATGAGAGTTTCTCTAATTTCTACGAGTCTATCGAGAGTATCTTTTGCCCAAAATACGAATTCATTTGGACCAGGCTTGAGTAAAAGGTGGACAAGAAAACGGTTGCCTTCAAGATTTTCGCTTTCTACATCACCAACGCCTGATTTGCAAGGTGATTTATCATCAACCGAGTAGACAAGTTCAAGTTTTTCGGTGTTGTAAAACTTGTGTATTTTTTCAAAAGCAGGTGGATTCATGTCAACACGAATTGTGCGATATGAAACTGCTTCCCATCCGCCATTTTTGACTTTTCCCACAAAACCCAGCACATGCATACCGTCTTCAGCCTTGAATTTTTCTTTGTATGGGAGTCTTTTACCGTTGTCCCAAAAATAGAAAATCTCCCTTTGAGCCTTTGATGAAATCTCAATCTCCGGGGACTCATCATACCACTTATCGTCAGCAAGAGGAGGGTTCAGTGAAATTGAAAGGGTTGGAGAGAGCGGTAGTATCTGGAAAGTGCCAGTGTGTATTGGCTCAAGCTTGCCTTCGATAGCTAAAACGAGGGTGAATTCACCAGGCCAAAGCGGAGACTTGATGCCAAAATTAGGCTCAAAGGCTATCGTCAAGGGTTTCTCATCTGATGCATTCTCGGAAAATACAAGCGATATAGACTGGTTTTGGATTGAACCTGCGGCAATTTTGTTGCCAGAAATGTTTACAAAATCTGGCTCCAAAACCTCTGGTAGCATAAACTCCTGTGGGAAATCAACTTTTACCAAATCTCCTGCGTTTATGACAAGCTCCTTGGGATGTGGTATCTGAATGGTAATGCCTACCTTGTTGCCCACTTTATCAGGCTTGATGACCACAAGCGGTGCTTGTGGCAGGATGGGTTTGACGTTGAAAGCGCCAGTAAGGGACAAGTCATCAACAGAAACGGTTATTTGATAGGAGCCTGAGTTGAAAGGATTAATTATGCCAATAGATAATGGGAATTTTATAAGGAGGTTCTTTCTGTCTGGTTGTGGTTCTGGCAAAGTGAAAGATATTAATGAACCTTCAACAAGTACGCCTGAGACAGGGATTTCAGAGATTGTGACAAGCCCATCTGATATTTGACTTGGAAGCTTGACTGCCTCGGGAAATGACACATTTATTTTTGCGTTTTCAGTTAAAGCTTCATCGAGTTTTGCTTCAATGATATATTCACAGGTGAGTGCCACAATGTCTGGTGACAAACTTATAAAAATTTCCGAAGCCCCGACTGCAAATGATGCGGGGCAAAGGATTAGGAGAGCTAAAAAAAAGGAGGCAATTTTTTTCATTGTGTCTGGATGAGTATCTCCGTTGCTATGTTTGTTGCCAGCTTTTTGTAGGTGCATGCTACAACAACGCCTGCTTTAAGCATTGACGGGTTTCCTTTGAGTTTTGCCACGCCAAAGAGAATCCTTGTGTCAGAGGTAACTTGAATCCTTGTGCCATCTTCCAGTATGAGTTCATTATCTTCAAAGGATGTCACCTGAAGCCATTTAGTGGTGGCTAGTTCGGATGTCACAGATTCCAGCTTGAGGATTATCAGCTTACCGTCTGATTCCATACAGGTTAGCACAACTTCTGTGCCCACTTGCACAACACCATCTTTCACCGTGTATGGTGCAAGGTGTGCAGTTTTGCCGTCATCGAGGGTGATAACATTGCCGGATATTGAAGCGATGATACCGCCACGCACGATTTGCTTTGTGGGGTCTGTGGTTTGGGCTTTGTCAACTAGCATTATGCCACCCACATTGCGACCTTCTATGATAACCATCTGGCCGACTCTCTGCGGGGTGACGAGTTTGTGGCCTAGAGTGTCTGGATGAATGAGGAATGAAACACTCTGACCTTTCACTGTGATTTCGGTGAGACCTTCGGACTTGACCCACGAGCAAGTTGATAGGCAACGGATTGTTGTCATTTCGCCTGCTATGGCAAACTGGGATGGCTTGCCAGGGTCTTTGATGGTGACAGTTTTTGCGTCAATATGTTTGGTTGGAATGAGTGCGCCTTTATCATCAAAGACTTTTGCAACTACACCTGAGAGCTCAACAAACATGCCTTCTGCAAGTTTCCCTGTGAATTTGGTTTGTGATGTGTAATAGACCATTGTGCCTTCGTTTAGCAGGAAGAGCTTCCTGGAGCCTTCATCGGTTGTGACGTTGACAACAAGACCGCTGAGTTTGACAAGCTCCTCGTTTACCTGTGGTTTTTCCTTTGGTGGGATGAGTGTTATTTTTGTTGCGATGTAGCCAATTATATCGTTGCCACTGGCCTCAAACTCGACGTAGGAACCAGAAATAATCTTGCCGGCAATCTTTGTGGTTGAGTTTATATATAGAGACGAACCAAAACCACCTATCGAGATAAATGACCTGCCTTTGTCGTCCTTGCCCAAATCAGCAACGTTGCCAATAAATCTAACTTCCCTGTTTTTCTCTTCTACATCAATGAAGGTGGCAACGACATTCTGACCGTTTGGGATGCCTTGAACAACAATTTGTTGGCCAATGTTAAGTTGGACGGAAAGGATTGGCTCATTGTAGCGAAATATACGAGTCTCGAAACCGAGTGCGACTTTTGAGGTCTTCCCAAAATTGTTGACCACAATTATTTCGCCGTTTTGAAGTGCAAGTTCCTTGATTTCTCCGACCACAGACACAAGTGGATTAACCTGCTTTGACGAGAGGACAGAGTCACTTTTCCTATCAATTACAACCCTGTACTGGCCTGCTTCACCCGGAATCTTGTCGGCTGGAATGACAACACCTTCAGGAGCGATTATCTTTCCATCGCTGGTTTTGATGACGTCGAGACCAAGTGAATTTCTGGATTTGATTTCTGCCTGTGTGGTTACTATCTGATTTTCAAGTTCATCTGCTGAAAAGACCTGCCTGGCAAAGGGAACGCCAGCCGCAGAGAAGACCTGGCCTGGAGTCTTTCCTTTCGAGATGAGAGGAAGGATGTCTTCTGAGGAAAGATCAAGAGCTATTGAAAGTAGCGAAGAAACAAACACATCATTGTAGCCATATTTTTGCTGGATAATCAGCTTTGCACGCTCTGAGTCGCAAACACCGTACCGGTCACACAAGACGTTCAGGAACGCTAGTTTTTCATAAGTAGTGCTCATGCTGTCGATATTGCTTGGGATCAACGAGACAGCTTTTTTAAACAACGGATCAAACATTGATGAAACCATTGCCTGTGCTGGTGTTTCATGAGAAGCACCAACTATTGGAGCATAGAAGAAGAAGCCGTAAACAACGATGAGAAACGAGGTGACAAAAGACATTGCCACAGCCCATCTTGGCAAGTATGCCCTTCTTGCTTTTTGGGCGCAAATAAGATCTATTTCTCTTCTGATTCTTGCATCCAAAAGATGTGATGGTGCAACACAAGAGACTGATTTATCGAGATTTTCCCTGACTCTGAGCGCAAAAGACAATTCTTTTTTGTACATTGCATGGCATTGCTGACATTCCTGAATATGGTGCTTGATCGCTTTCTGTTCAAAAGCGTTGAACCCTCCTGCCACGAAGTTTTCGATTTGCTCTCTGGTGTAGTGTTTCATGTTACCTCTCCTGTAAATCTTGCAAGCTGTTTTCTTGCGTGGAAGAGCCTTGACTTTACGGTGCCTACCGGGACTCCCAGCATCTGCGAGATGTTTGTGATGTCGAAGTTCTGGAAGTAGTGGAGAATCACGACCTGTCTGTGCTCTTCGGAAAGCTTTTCAATCATGGCGCGTATTGCCCCTGAGTCCTCATCTTCAATCACCTGGGTCTGTGCATCGGGAGTGTTCTTGTCCACCACATTTTCTTTCCAATCGGTGGAAAAGTCATCCAGTTTGACCATGTCCCCTCTGTTTTTCTTGTAGATGTTTGCACATTCGTTGGAGAGGATCTGGTGGAGCCAGGGGCGAAGCGGGTACTTGGTGTCAAATCTGCCGATGTTGCGAAAGGCCTTGATGAAGGTCTCTGCGACCGCATCTTCTGCGTCTGCAGAAGATTTCATCATCAGTACCGCTGATTTGAAAAGCTCCAGCTTGAATTCGTTGTAAAGTTGCTCGAAGGCATCGGAGGAGCCTTTCTGGGCCGAAACTATTAGTTTTTTTTCTTCTTTTCGGTCCATTTAAAGGTGTTCTCCGTCTTCACAACTTAATACCATTTGCTCAATGTTCAGGTTCATATTCACCGCAAGATGATTTTAACAAAATATAACAGGATTCCAAGATTTTTCAATTTTTTTCTCATTGCAATAGAACAAAAATGCCATAATATGGATATTAAATGAAGGGTCTAATGGCCAGCCTGCTTGCTTTTGCTATATTTACCCAGGTGGTTTTGGCAAACGAACCATCATCTTTTGGCGTGCACAATGGCATTTCAAGTATACCTCAAGCCACAAACACAATACATCCGCCATTGGAGATTGATTGGGAAGTCTTTGCTAAACCTCCAAAATATATTATGTGCGCAAAAGACAGGCTTATCACGGTAGCGTCAGACGAGATTGGCATTTATGCTATTTCAACAGCAAGCATAATAAAAACCATCCCGTTCAAACACAAAACAAAGCCTTTTGTGACAAGCAACCTTTTGATAATTGCAAACGACGACGAAATCTACGCTTATGACATTGACATTGGAGACTTGTCCTGGAAACACAATATGGAATCAGTTAATTTTATTACCTCCTACCGCAATCTTGTTGTTACTGTGTCAGGCAAAACTGTGAACGTGCTTTCCGAAGAAGGCCTACTCATAAAATCTTTTGAGCTTTCTGGTGAGGTTGAGTCGAGTCCGGAAACTGACACCAAGGCAATCGCTTTTCCTTGTAAAGATTCCAAAATTCGGATTTTCTTCGATGAAGGCTTTAGCCATCCAGTGGAGTTTACAAAACCAGGAACAGCTATAAACTGCACACTTCTGACAGACACACTCCTTTATGTTGTTCTCTCAAAAGGTTCAGGCATCACCTTCGATATTAACACTGGCGATTCACAGTGGAAAACCACAGAACCAACAGGCTCAAACATCATCACCGTCTCCGATGGAATACATCTGATAACCTACGGCACTTCAAGCGGAATAGTATGCAGGAGAATAGTAGATGGGTCTTTTGTTTGGCGATATGCAAAGGTGGAAGTCTCATCAATGGCATGCTCAGGCCGATTGCTCTATGTGATGACCACAGGCGGAAACCTCATCCCCATCCAAATATCAAATGGGAGCGATTCAGGCAGTGTAAACCTCAACGGAAGGCCATCAGGCTCATTGACTGTATTTAACGGCAAACTCTTTGCCTGCATTGACGCAAAGATTGCGCGTCTTGCAACTTCCGCATTCAGGGCATTTCTGGGTTTTGACGGTCATTTTGATTTGGGTGTGATTTATACAAACCAAATAACCCGTAAGACAATCACAGTTAGCAATCTGATAGGGAATAGGCAAGAAGTGAAGCTGTTTGCAGTGCAAACCCCTTTCCTTTCCTTATCTCCGTCCAGCTTCGTTGTTGAACCAGGCCAGACAATGCAAGTCGAAATCACAATAAACGCCACCAGGATACTCTACGAAGATTTCAAAGGTTATATCGTGGCTGATTCACCTTACTACAGATATTTTCTTGGCGTGAGTGCACTGATTATGCAACTCCCTGGAGATTGCAATCTCGATTGCGTTGTTGATGGAGAAGACCTCGTTATACTTGCAAAATCATTTGGTAGCAGAACCTACAACAGCCAGTACGTCAAAGAGGCTGACCTGGACAGAAACGGTGTCATTGACTTCAACGACATGACCATTGTGTCCAGAAATCTTGGCAGGGTTTGCACAAAGTAAACTGAAAGCAACAAAACAAAGATTCTGAATTCCATACAATAACCCTTTACAAAATAAACCCATGCAAAAATTAGTCTGTTTGTTATTCGAATATTGGTTTGTGCCGATGTCAAAAACTCAGCTACTTACATAAAAACGAGAATCAAAAACCCTTTGTAGTTAAAGGGAGTAAAATATAGTAGCAATCTATGATATCTTTGACATCCAGCATAGTGTCGTTCGCTTATGTAAGCTAGCATAAGACAGTATTGTTTGTTAGCAAGCAAACCACCATACCAACTTATAGTCTCTAGACATGAAATAAAAAAGCCCCCAGGAAAACCTGGGGGCTTTTGTGTTACTAGTTTTGCAGTCTAATCAGGGGATCTGAAAGAAAGTGATTGTGAGACGGCCTGCAGGATCGTTCCAGTCAATGTCTGCTGGGAGAGCCTTGTTGCCGGCGACCATTTCTTCCGAGATTGCCAGCATAATGAAATCTGCTGGAACCATCACAGAGTTGCCTACCATAACAGGTGCATCTGGGAGTGTGATTGTTTTGCCGTTAATTGTTGCTGAGGTGAGGCCGACGTTAAGGTTCATAGTGACGCTATCAATGGTGATGGTGACGCTGTTGCCTGATGGGGCTGTGCCACCAAGGAAGCCAATAAATTCAGTCACTGGTACCATCATTGAGTTTGCTGGTGATCTTCTGACTGCTTGAGACATTGTTTGCGGGTTGCCGTTGACGTTTGCTATTACGTTTCCGTTGACAAACTCAATCACTGTCTTGTTGTAGTTGATGATTGTTTCGCTATAAGTGGTCTGGTTACCTGCCTGATCAACTGCAACGATTGTGATGACTTGTGAACCTGGGACGAGATTGACTGTGGCTGTCCAGACATCAAAGACCACTGTTGCTGGTTGTCCGGCTACTGTGACTTTTGATCCTGGCTCAACACGGCCTGTGATCTCGTAGGTTGTGGCGTTTGCTATAATGTGTGCTGGTTTGTTTACCATAACAGTTGGTGGTGTGGTGTCTCTGATGACTGTGAGGAATCTGGTGGTTGAAGCGCCTGTTGGTGATGCGGATTTTATAACGATGACGTTATAGCCGTTGTTGAGTGAGACAGTTGCTGTAAATTTACCGCTAATGTCAATGCCGCTCTTTTGGCCGTTAACTGTGAGGGTTGAGCCTGGTTTGGTCTTGCCGACAATTTGCACTGTTGCGCTGTTGACGACTGCAAAGTCTGTTGGTGATTCGATTATCAATTCTGGTGGCTGGGTGTCAACGCCGACTGTAATGTAGCCTTCACCGTCTGCGTATCCAGTGAGTGAAGCTTTAACCTTTATAACACCTGTTTCGGTTGGGGTGACAACTACTGTTGCCTGGCCTTTGTCATTGCATCTCTTTGATGGGAGAGCAACTCCAGCGCCTTCAATTTTGAGTTCTGCCTGTGCCGCAGGAGCATTTGATCCTACTTCACGGACTGTGATGTTAAGTGTGCCGGTTATTTGTGCTCTTAGGAGGTCTTCTGACTCGACTATGACTTCTAAACCACGTACTGCGTCAAATGGTGGAAGCAAGCCTTGTCCATCAAGACCGGTTGAAAGTTGATACTCGTATGGGAATACGAATCTCTTGTTTTTAGTAAAGTAGTACACCCACAGCGCGCTGAATGAGACACCGGTTGGGGTGACGACAGCCAGACATTCTGTGGCGGCCGGGTTGACTTCTGAACGTTCAGTCTTTGCGGCGATGAAGAATTCTTCTTTGCCACCAGCATTATCATCGATAATGATATAGGCGTCTGTGTCAAGTGGAAGGTCTCTATTGTCTGCAGGTGAGAATACGAATTGCAGGTAGTTTGGTTTACCATAGACGAGGTCAAATGCGTTTGGATTCATTAGAGTTAGGATCAATGGTTGTCTGGTTGTGGCGTTATTGACAGAAACTGATGGCGAACTGATTCTTACTACATTTTCGTTGGCAGGCGTTGCATCCCAGTCAAGAGCAAATGTGTTGTCTCCGCCAGGAATGTAGGCTTGCATATTGGTTGCAGATGGTCTGTAGCCGTAACGTCTCTTCATGGTTCTTGGTGCCAATTGATCTCCAACGAGGTTGTATTCATAGGCAGACCAGGAGACGTTTTGACCTGTCATAACCATTCCTTGACCGAATTGGAACAAACCGCCAGCTACGTCTCCGTATTTTGTGTTGGTCCACTTGTTGTCACCGACAAGACCGGTGAGTTGAGCCATATCTTCTGCATAGACGTAGAACCTTGTTGAACCCTTGTCGTCAAGAGAGAGCGCATCTGAGAAGTTGAAAATCCTGTTATTATCAAGGTCTGACATTAGGTAGCCGGCTTTTTTGTTGCTGTTGTAGATTGCGCCAGCACCCCAACCAAATGTTGCAAATGGGTCAACGTAAATGTCACCTTGTCTGTGGGTTCTGTAGACGAGTCCGCCTGATGATGGATCATCCCATGCTGAAAGGTCGGTGTTGTAATGGACTACAACTCTTGCGTTGTTAACTGCTAATTCTTGTGGTGGTTGAATATAGAAGTAGGTCCATCCCCACCAATTGTAGTAATATACGTATCTGTTTGCATATCTTCCAAAGCCTGCCCTTTTGATTTCGCCGTTTGTAGCTTCAAGTTTGCCGTTGTTGTTAAAGTCGAAACC
>Ga0351900_1186_pt2 | contig 13934 bp, 15 predicted proteins | sample BONcelHT113001D3_FD_205827 | JGI IMG/M metagenome (GOLD analysis project Ga0351900, IMG submission 205827) | Enriched cells from coal bed in the Powder River Basin, Montana, United States - BONCAT cells T11 rep1 HSBNCT.T11.300.1.D3 ...
GTGTAGAAACCGCATTTGTCAAACGCTTTGTATTAACAGTTCCATATCCGACATTTGCATATCGTTCCGCCGGTTTTGGTAGCAATCCAGATGTCGCCGCCATAAACAAAGGCAATTTGCGTTTCCGAAACATCGGTGTACCGCATCAGTTTTGCGTTGATTTGCGCCCCGGCACTTTGTAAAATCAGGAGTGAGGAAAATAACAGGAACAGATTTTTCATATTTATAAATTTTAGAATTTTAAGCTTCAGCAATAAGACAGTTAAAAGAAGTATTTTGTTGCATGATTTTTAGTCGCTGAAAATCGAAGTTTATTACAATTTCCGATTTTATAATTATAATTCTGTTTATTTTCTGAAATATATATAGCTTTGAAATAGCGCTCTTTTGCAGCGTGTAAATATTTGAATTGTCAGAAAAGAAAATCCAAATGATGAAAAACAGTAATTCACAAACCAAAATTGTCGCCACATTAGGCCCGGCTACTACTTCAAAAGAAGTTATAACCAGTTTAATTCAGGAAGGAGTCGATGTTTTCAGACTCAATTTTTCGCATTCCTCGCAACAGGAACATTTAAAAATGTTTCACCTGATTAAAGAGTTGAACAGTGAACTGAATACCCATATTGCAATTCTCGCCGATTTGCAGGGGCCAAAACTCCGGGTTGGTGAAATTGAAAACAACCGGATCGATTTGCTGGAAGGCGATATCATAACCTTTGTTAATGAAAAATGTGTGGGAACAAAAGAGCGGATTTATATGAGTTACCGCGAATTTCCTAAAGATGTTAATACCGGTGAATTCATACTGATTGACGATGGTAAAATAAAACTTGAAGTGGTTGAAACCAATAAAACAGATACTGTAAAAGCCAGGGTAATTTATGGTGGCCCGCTTTCGTCGAAAAAAGGGGTTAACCTGCCCAATACAAAAGTTTCGCTTCCAGCTCTTACCCGTGAAGATATTTTGAATGCCAATTTTGCATTGGATAACGATGTGGATTGGATAGCGCTTTCATTTGTCCGTAAAGCCTCGGATATACTCGAATTAAAGGAACTGATAAAAAAGAAAAACGGACACGCCGGAGTAATTGCAAAAATTGAAAAACCCGAGGCGTTGGATGAAATAGACCAAATTATTGAAATTACCGACGGTGTTATGGTTGCACGCGGCGATTTGGGTGTTGAAGTTTCTTTCGACCGGGTTCCGCTAATTCAGAAACAGATTGTTGCAAAATGTATTGCTCAGGCAAAACCAGTTATTATTGCCACGCAGATGATGGAAAGCATGATGTTCAATTTTACGCCAACGCGTGCAGAGGCAAATGATGTGGCAAATGCCGTGCTCGACGGCGCCGATGCGCTGATGCTGAGCGGGGAAACTTCGATTGGTAAATACCCGGTGCAAACCATTCAAAGTATGCAGAAAATCATCAACTTCACCGAAATGCACGGGAATATATTTAACAGGAATTATGTGCCGGTTCCCGATTCTCCAACCTTTCTTGAAGATTCTATTTGTTACAATGCAGTTGTTCTGGCAAAACAAACCAGGGCAAAAGCAATAATAGCCATTACAAATTCAGGTTACACAGCTTATCGCCTTGCAAGTTACCGACCCGAAGCCAAAATTTTTGCTGTTACCAATAATGAAAAACTGCTTCACAAATTATCGCTGGTTTGGGGAGTAAGGGCTTTTTATGTTCAATCGTACGAAACAATTAATGAGGTTTACTTTGAATCAATCAAAATACTGAAGTTGAACATGCTTATTGAAGAAGGAGATACATTGGTTCACATTGGTTCGATACCTTTCAACCAGCACGGCAGCGCCAATATGATTAAGTTGACTCAGGTATAACAGAGGAAAGCCGGAAGTCGGAAGTCGGAAGTCGGAAGCCGGAAGCCGGAAGTTGGAAGTTTGAAGCCGGAAGATTTGAGACACAGGATTCAAAACGAAAAAGCGACAAAAACTGCTTCAAATCAGAGAGTTGCTTCAGATCTCGTCCCCCTTTTCCGCTTTCATGTCCACGAAGTGCAAGATTTTAAATTAGGAAGACTTTTCCCTGAAACGCTTAATTCAATCTGTAATTTAATTCACCCAATATATCTCGTTTTGATTTATTTATATTGGTTAAGAAATAAAAACGGTTGCTAACATTTTATGAATTATGGCACAGTTGAGCCCCGAAAAAAGACAGTAGGTTTGTTTACTTTCTGCCAAATCCTTTCAACCATTTTACATTGAAATTATCATTTTAAAAATGTGTAATTTTAGAAATTATCAAAAGCCATTTTAATTTGAAACAGAATTTTTAAAATCGTAAACTTACAATTATGAACAAAGCAGTAACCATCGCATCGTTTACAAGCAATTTCGATATGAAATATATTCTTTTCAGGGAAATGCTTGAAGAAGCCGGAATAAAATACATGGCGATAAATGAAATTACCAGCACAGTTGACGGAGTTTATGCCGGCAGCCCAACAAATATGGGCATTGAAATCCGTGTTTTGGAAGAAAAGGCAGAAGAGGCCCTTGAGATTTATAATTCTATAAAATAGATAATTTGTCATTCTTATGGTTCACCCGCTCATTTAAAGTCAACGGGTGACTATGGTTACAACAACAATTAACTTACCGGGTTTGACAAACCAAATGTACCAGACAACAACTTTCAGACCGTTAGGATTATAAATGGATATTAATATGCAGAGTAAATTAAAGGAATATATCGGGGCCGTGCTCAAAACCTGTGGCTATGCTGTTCTGACAGTAGAAGGTAATGGCCATCCACATGCGAGTTTGATAGCGATAACACCATTTGGAAATTTCCGGCAGATTATATTTGCGACGTACCGGAATACGCTCAAGTATCGAAATCTTTCATACAACAATAAGGTGGCTGTTCTTATAGAAAGCGGAGTTATTAATATTAAAGGTTTAAACCTCAAAAGAATGAAATGGAAACAGGTGATAAGAGAACTTTGATATATAAGAATGGACCAATTATCAGAAAACTCATTCATCTTTCTATAGGTCTGATTATATTGATAATTAGCTATTTTGTAGAAAATAATGTTTTGCTGTACTTGATTTTAGCCGGTACAATTTTCTCTTTTTTGACTTTCAATAGTAAGAAATTTTATTTCTTGCATAAAACTACAGATGCGAGTCTGGGCACTTTATATTATCCCCTGGGTATATTATCATCCTATTTGATTTTATTCAACCTCCCTTTGTATTTTTTTCAGTCCGCTTTGATGGTGCTATCCGTTTCAGATACATTGGCAAATTTTGCAGGTCATATACAAAAAGGTAATATCTGGATACGGACGTTTCATGACAGAAAGAGTATTTACGGAATTATTGCATACGCTCTTTCTGCCTGTTTGATTCTGTATCTTTTTTTACCCGGTGTATTGAGTTTAAATATCCTGTATATCCTTTTAGCTGTATTATGGGCAGTTATTCTTGAAACTGCATCAATGCGGGGTTCTGACAATCTCAGTATCCCGGCCGGGCTCGCCTTGTTTTTCTTACTGACTTATCATTATGAGGTTGATTACCTCTATTTGTCCGGAATTCTATTTGCTTTGGCGCCAGCGTGCTTTTTGTTATTTAAATTCAATATTCTTACCCGCCGGGGAAGCTTTGTTACTTTTTTACTGGGGTTTTATTTTGCAGGCATTACAGGTTGGCACTGGTTGACGCCCGTTTTGATCTTCTTTCTGAGCTCTTCAGCTTTTACAAAATTACACCATGCAGTAAATGGTGGTGGGAAAAAATCCACAGCTCGCAATGCCTGGCAGGTTATTGCTAATATAATTTGGGCAATAATTAGCTCTGTTTTATTTTTATTTACTCAAAATGAACTATTTATACTATTCTTTATTGCTTTTGTGGCTGCTGTAACGGCTGATACCTGGGCCAGTGAAATTGGTCCTCTGCTTAATAAAAGATGTTTTTCTTTGTTGAAGATGAGAACGGTACCAGCCGGAACCAATGGAGGCATTTCTTTTTTTGGTAGTTTGGTCGCATTGATCGGCGCAACTGTTATCTCTTCCTTATCATACTATATCTTTTTTGGTTCCTGGCATTGGGATATTATTACAATTCTTAGCGTCTCTGCATTTATTGCCTGCTTTGCGGATTCCCTGCTTGGAACTTTTATCGAAGATAAAATGGTTAGGATGAATTATTTTAAGGAACGGAAGACATTAGAATCCATTACTCCCAATGATCTGGTAAATATGATGGGTTCTGTTACAGCTTTTGTTTTTTACATTTTACTATCATGGATTTTTTAATAAGCATCAATCAGGTTCAGTAATTACAAAAGTACATATATCAGGAAACCAATAATCAGTAAAAAGGAAAATGCCACATGGGTAAGCACTGTAAGTTTAGCGCCTTGCTTTATTAGGTCAGGATTGTTATGATTTTTAAATATAATACCTGCTGCTTTAGGAAAAATAAGAATGTATGGAATAAGTGCAAAAAGGAAAAGCCAGGAATTACCGGGGAAAAAGATAAACAATAAAATAACATTGGCTATTATTCCTGATTGAACAAGAAGATAAAGTACAGATGTTACCCTGGTCCCCATGCGTGATGCTACTCCGTGTTTACCTCCTGCACGATCTGCGTCAAGATCAATCATCTGGCCTGCAAGTAATATCGATGAAGTGCTGAGCCCTGTAGCAGGCATCAATAACCAAACCAAAGGATGCAGTCCCACGTTTTGACTCACCACGGCTATCAGTATAGCCATGGGACCAAAGGCGAACCAGACAGATATTTCGCCCCAACCCCTGTAAGCCAGCTTAAAAGGTGGTGCCGTATAGTATTTGCTAAAAAAGGCTGATAGCAAATATAATCCCCACAAATATGGCCAGAGCATCTTATTAATAAGTGGCATGAGTGCTATTGTTCCGGCAAGAGCCACAATCAATCCGATGCGGGCCAGCAGATACATCTTACCCATAAGTTCAGGATTATCAAGCAATACACCTGAACCTCCGCTGGATTCATTTCGGTGAACATTAACCTTATCCGTTCCCTGTATAGTATCATAAATGTCGTTATATACGTTGGTAGCTACATGCAAACCAATACCGACAATTAACACTATTAGGAAATTAAGCACCTCCAGTCTGCCGTTCAGATGAACAGCCAGCAGGGTTCCCAATGTTATGGGAGCAATAATGGAGGTCAGAAAATATGCCCTGATCATTTTTGCAATTCCTGGTTTATTTTTCATAAGCTGTTTGTTTCTTTTATTTTAACTGTAAATTTAGTATAAAATCGAACAATATTTAAAATATTTTTGCTTGCTCACACCCTCCCCCTTAAAATAGCATTGGTGATTTTCAAAGGAATGTATCTTCGCACCAAAGACAAGCATTGGGAACAACTTACAAAATTCCGTATCAAAATATTTGCCTTGCTATTTGGAATTGGAGTTGTAACCGAAATCGTCACAGAATTTGAATTTGGCACAAACCGGACAGCCTACTCGGGATATGTTGTAGATATTTTTGGAAGTGCTTTGGCCTCAGAAGGTGTTTTTGCAGGTAGCCCAACAAATATGGGGATTGAAATCCGTGTTCTGGAAGAAAAGGCAGAAGAGGCCCTTGATATTTATAATTCCATATTTTGATTATTTTACAATCTGCTTTGTTTTTTATCTTTTCCAAAGTTTTAACTGTTTGTGTTGAAAAAAGCAGCGACTTTCAATGTTAGCCGGCAGATAATATCCTTTTCCTGAATGATTTAAAATCTTGTCTCCGCGCACTTGTTTGTAACCAAAATCATTTTTACTTTTAAGGACAAAAATCAGTTGGCCTATTACAAAGAGATATAAATCAGAAAATAAATCTAAAGAACACATATTGTTCGGTAGATTCGGATTGTGTGAATGGATAAACAAGTTACCGCAAATGGTAATTTTAAAGTGTAATACTATTATAAAATACAGACTTAATGAATATTTACAGGATTCATCAAAAGAAATATAAATTCTTTAAAATCTGTTTGACAAATGTTTCAAGAATTTCTGTATTAGTAATGTTTTTATTAATAATACCTTCAAAAATTTGGGCACAATACAGTTATAACATCTATTCCTATGCTTCGCTTGCAGAAAAAGTTTACTTACAGTTAGACGGCAAAGTATATACTGCCGGTAATATAATCTGGTTTAAGTGCATCGTTGTATATGCTAATAACCATGTTCCATCTCCAATAAGCAAAGTGTTGTATGTTGAACTTATTAATCCGGATGAAACGATTAATCAAAAAAAGCTAATTAAATTGGAAAATGGTATTGGGGAAGGTTTTTTTAATCTTGACAATGATTTACATCAGGGCCATTACCTTATTCGGGCTTACACACAATGGAATAAGAACTTCAGTACAGATTTCATATTTAAAGAATACATTCAAGTGTTTTCCACAAATGTTAAAGAAAAAATGCCAATAACGAATATTACTTTAATAAAGAACCATCCTAACGATAATTATTTGGAAGCCAGCTTTAATCCTCTTGAGATTGATAGTTTACATAAAGCAAACCTCGATATTTTCATTACTCTTAAAAATAAGATAGACACACTCAATATCAAAAAAGGAAAAGATAAAAAGTACAGTATTTCCTATCCGGTTTCAACCAATGACCAATTTGTTACACTACAAATACAAACTGAAAACAAACAGCGGTACTCAAAAACAATTGTTTTAAATGATGAATTTGTTGACTTGCAATTTTTTCCCGAAAGTGGAGAATTGGTGCATGGATTACAAAGCAGAATTGGGTTTAAAGCAATAGACGCAAATGGACAAGGTAAAATCATTCAAGGTGATATTGTTGATGAGCAAGACTCTATTATTATCCAATTTAAAAGTAATGTTTTAGGAATGGGTAGTTTTATATTGGAAAAAGTGGATAGTACCAAGAATTACTTTGCCAGAATAATTTCCAAATCTGCAAACAATCTATTAATATTATTTCCACTACCCAAGGTTGTTATAGCTGGCAATAAATTGGCGGTTGAAAGACAGGGAAATAACATTATCGTTAAAGCTCGGTCTAACTATCTGGAAAATGACAGTATTAGTGTACAATTCTCTTTCCGGGGAATGAGTTTTTATGAAAAAAAAGTTTGTTTAGTTGATGGAGCAATTGATTTTACATTGTCAGGCGATCAGCTTCCTGAGGGGATTATTTCATTTTCTATGTTAGACAATAAATCTCAAATTGTTGCGGAAAGACTTTATTTTAACGAAAGGCTTGAAAACCGAATAAATATTAAACTTTCATCGGATAAGAATTACTATTCAAAACGTGAATTAACCAATTTGTCCATAAAAACTACTGATTCGAAGGGCACTCCGATAAAAACCAATTTGTCTTTGCTTGTAATAAACAAACAACAATTAGGCAAAATACAAGACATCCGAAAGAATATCTTATCATGGTTCTTACTGGAATCAGAATTGAAGGGCGAAATAGAAAATCCCGGTTTTTATTTCAATAATGACAGCAACCGTTGCGAGGACTTGGATGCACTAATGTTAACTCAAGGATGGAGAAAATACAATTATTCAAAACCATTCAATGAACTCCGGTTTAAACCCGAGTCATCCCTTACTGTCAGCGGTCAAGTAAACGGAATTTTGTCATCAAAAAAAGGGAAAAAAGCCGAATTGGTTATGCTAACTTTTGGCAAAAGTAAAAATGCTTATAGTTTGGTAACTGACAGCTTGGGTAATTTTACGTTTATTTTGGATGACGAATTTGGGCAAAAAATGAATGCGTTAATTCAAACTTCAAAAAAGTCGGGAAAAAAAATGAATTATTCTGTTTCTCTGGATAAAAAGGAATCGCCTCCCATAGTTTTCAATCATATTAAGTCCATTGCAAAATTGGATAGTACAGTAATGGTTTTAAATGAAAAGAATGCTGAACGAAAAAAAATAGATGAAGCATTTCCTTTGGATTCAGGGAATATACTTATAAAAGAAGTTGAGGTAAAGGCATACAATCTCACTCCCAATCGAAAACTTGTGATGAAAGAGTTTGGCGAGCCAGATGTTATAATTGACGGTAAATCTATTCTTGAAAAAGAACAAAAATGGTCCTATGGCCTTTACAGCGTACTTATGTTTAATTTCCCAAATCAGGTAAGAATATTTGATGCTGGAGGTGGCTTTCTTTATGCCAATGTTGTTGGTTCACAAGCTTCATTAGTTATAATTGACGGGATTCCTGCTAAATTGTGGGAATACCAAAATATTCCATTTATCCCACCTGGCGAAGTAAGTAGTTTTGAGATTATTAAATGTGCTATAAACTTTAATAGCCTTTATTACGAAGTAACCGGACACAACCCTGACCCTCCATTCATTTGTGGAAGTATCATAGCCATATACACTTATTCTGGAAAAGGAATTTATGGTGCTTATGCACCAACCGGATTAATAAAGACAACAGTGCCAGTATTTTCTGAACCTCGCGAATTTTATTCTCCAAAATATGTTAACTCACAGTATGATAATTGGAATAAACCTGATTTAAGGGCATTGATAGATTGGAAGCCAGTTATTTTAACAGATGATATGGGAAATGCACAAGCATCCTTTTATAATGCTTACAATACTGGTAAAATGACGGTAATTGTTGAAGCAATATCGGAGAATGGAAATATTGGTTACCAGGAATTAGACTATGAAATAGAAGGAAAAGAAAAAGAATTTATAATAATAAAATGAGAAAACCAATTGCTGTAATAAATACGACTCTGAACGATCAGCACAACCCGGCGATGAGTCTCACAATACCCGGAACAGGTCGTGTTGAACAATATTAACGCCCTCCAAAATCCGTTCGTCAACTTGCACCAAACCGTTATGCACAATTATAAATTCGCAATAAACAAAGTTCTCTTGTTCTGATATTATCGGAACTATTTTGTATCTTTGTAGCAGATTATTAAAAAAATGATTTGAGGATTATTAACAAACATATTCTGGGAAAACTGATTCGAAAAAATCAGGGAAATGTTAAGTTGATTAAATCAATTCAGCAATTAGTTGGTGATATTGAGAACAATATCTGGAAAACACCTCATGGGCTAATTGAGGCCAGACCAGATGCCGACTGTGTTTACGGCGGCGAGTTCTATTTTTTTGATATCAACATTCACAGGACACTAATTCTCATAGAATTTGAGGAAAATGGAGATGCGACTATTGTTTGGGCTGGAAATCACGATGATTATGAATTGACTTTCAAAAATAACCGTAACGTGATCAAAAAATGGTTAAGGAATAATAATTGGATTTAAAATTTGGGATATGAAAGATATTATAGATATTAAAGACGTGGAGAATATTAACAAACTCGAAAATGAATATGATTTACAAAAAGCTTCTTTGCTTGAACGTAAATTGCGTTTAATGGTTAATGAAAATCCGGACTTAAAACCAATTCGGGATAAACTTCGGGATTTGATAAAAAGCTATGAAGACAAAGAATGGTCTGACTTTAACAATATTTCGGATTCAAAATTCATAGAATCTGACAAGGCCGAACAGATTATTAGTTCAGAGTAAAGATTCATAAAAAAACGCAAAGAGGCAATCAGGAAAAAACTCAAAGAGTTTGATATGACACAGCAGGACCTGGGAGTAATTCTGGAGCATCCAAAATCTTACATGAGTGAATTAATTAATGGGGTTTCTCAATTCACATTAAAAGATTTGGTAATTATTCACCGGATTTTAAGTATAAATCTTAATGTTCTTATTCCTACTTATTTACAATCTGAGACAAGGGACAAAGTAAATAAATCGATTAAGAAGCTAAATAAGCCAAAACTTGGTTTAAGGAAAACAGAAGTTGTTTAACAAAAGTCCATATAATTTCAGGATGAGGCACAGTTAAGCCCGGAAAAAAGGCGGCAGGTATGTTTACTTACTGCCTTTTTTTTGTTTTGGCGGTCACAGGGTTAGTCGCTTCCTGCTTCAATGGGATATTTTTAATTTGTGCGATGCCCAATTAAAGGATATTGATATGTATTTTTAAAACAGATGATTATAAAAAATAATAAAATGGAAAGCTTTTCACCTTTTTTCTCCATTTTAACACTTTCTTATTCCTTAATCCCTGCCCGACTTTTTCGGTTGATATTCCGATGATACCCTGCCAGTGATTCCGGCGATACCCTGCCAATTTATTTTTCGATTTCCACGGCTAAGTTATTCATTTTTTTAATTTCTTTTTTCTCATTGATTCTCCGTTTAATTCTATTCGGTGTGAGGAGTAAACAATCCTGTCAAGGATGGCATCTGCAATTGTATCGTCACCGATTAACCCATGCCAGTCTTTGACCGGTATTTGCGATGTAAATATTATGGATGCACTGTCATATTTGTGTTCGACAATATCAAGTAAAGCCTGTCGTTGCAACTGGTCTATGGCGGTTAAGCCAAAATCGTCGAGGATTAATAATTGTGCGTTTTGTAATTTTTTGAGCAGCGATAAATAATTGCCCTGAAGCTTCGATAGTTTTATTTCATCCATTAGCCTTGCTGTATTAAAATACAGGGTTTTAAAAAGCATATGGCAGGCATGTACTCCCAAAGCCTGGGCCAGGTAGCTTTTTCCGCTGCCGGTTGGCCCGGTAATAATGATGTTTTCATTGTGTTTGATAAAATCAAACGAAACCAGCCGTTCAAACAAATTCCGGTCAAGGTTCCGGGGATGACTGTAGTCAATGTCACGGATTGAAGATTGGTGCTTAAATTTAGCGTTTGCAACTAAGCCGTTCATTTTTCTTTCCTGCCTGTGTTCCCACTCCTGGTCAATCAGCATGGCAATGTACTGGTCGATGGTGTAATTGTGGTAATTTGCACTCTGGATGTTGTTGTAATAGGCCTCGGCCATACCTGTCATCCTCATTTGTTTCATTTTTCCAATGGTACTGTGATTGTTCATAATTCATTATTTTATTTGAAGTTATCAGTATCTCTTAAGTTGCTGTGTGGTTTTATCTCATGCCCGATTTGCTGAGGCTGTGGTTCCAAATCGGCATTGTTTTTTAATATGTTGCCGATGATTTTAAAAGAACAGATGTCGTATTGAAGCGCTTTTTTGCATGCAGCCTCGATCCGCTCTTTTGGATATTGGCTTTTCATGGCAATAATCCCCTGAGAACGTTTAAAGCCAATTTCAGGGTAAGGTTGCTGGTCGATTAATTTGCCAACATAGACGGCAGTATTCATGCCGATGGCAGCGGCCATTTTTACAAAGAACTCCCTGCTCCATGACTGGTAATACAGGTGGGTGCTCGACAGGTGGTCTTTAATTGTTGTATAACTGCCCCCGCGGTGGCTTTTCGAGTGGGTGGCTATCCGTTCTTTTTTATAGTATATCTCAACGGTGTCGATGGTATGCTGTATTTCAACATCATTGCCAATGTAACGATAAGGTACGCTGTAATAATTTTTCCCTTCGCTTAAATAAACATAACCCATCTTTTGCACCTTCGCCCGGTTGTAATATTTGATTTGGTATGGTTCTGCCGGTAGTGGGGATAAATGCTGTTTTTCAAACTCGACAAACTGTTTAAACCGGCTTACCCCGGCTGTTTGAAGTTTGTAACTGTTGTAGCGTTCAAGAAGTCCGCGTATCTGTTTATTCAGGTCGGAAAGGCTAAAGAAGATCATTTTCGACATCTCGTAATAAATGCGCTGGTACACCAGTTTAACTGCCCCTTCGACCAAAGCTTTGTCCTGGGGCGAGTACGACCTGGTGGGGTTAATCACACACCCGTAATAATGGCCCATGTCCCTGAAAGTTTTATTGATGACAGGTTCGTATTTTGACGATTTTGTAACGGCTGATTTTAGATTGTCAGGCACGATTGCCTGGGGGACCCCTCCAAAATACGCAAGGCAGTTGCCAACAGATTTTACAAGCGATTCCCGCGTCTGGTCATAACTTGCCTCTACATATGTGTATGAACTAGCTGGCAGAATACCTACAAAAACTTCTACTTCCCGGATTTCACCGGTTTCTTTGTTTACAATCTGCAGTTTATTCCCGGCATAGTCAATAAAGAGCTTTTCTCCTGCAATATGGGTGAGCTTTCCGCTGACATTTTTACTTTCAACCCAGTCGCTAAACAACTGACAAAACTGTGAGTAGCCGTAATGGTCGAGATGCTCCTGTTGATACCTGTGCCATAAATGAAGGCGGGTGCATCCCGGGGATTTTAATTCATTTATATATCCTGGAAAAAGCCCGTGCAAAGTGGCGTAGCGATCCCCGTCAAGTGCCTCCTTTGACGGGAAAAGGTTTTGAAGCTCATGCTCTTCCAGCTTCAACAGTTCGTCAAAACTACGTCCGCTGGATTGCAGCTTTTTTACGTATTCATTCACCGTGTTACGGTCAACCCCTATAGCCTGGGCAATCTTACGGTTGGATTTCTTCTTGATTTTTAAAAGCAGTAATTGTTTTACTTTCATAATGTCGATCTGTATTGCAGCCATATTTTCTCTGGTTATTATTTTTCAAACCAAAGAAGTACATATAGAAATCGAAAAATGAAAATAAAGTGGCAGTGTTAATTCCGGAACCATTACCCGATTTTGCCTTTTTATATGCTTTTGGCAGTGTTTACTTCGGAATAGTTTCGCGCCGCCGCCGCCCGCCCAAATCCAAAAACCCACCCAAAAAGTGGCAGCATTTGACCGGAATCACTGGCAGCCTTTCGTCGGAATCAGTGGCATGGTTTGCGCCGGATTATCCATTCGGTCAGGCGGGCTTATTTCTTATTTCTTATTTTGAATTCCTCATAGGAGGGGAGATTCAGGGAGCCTTCTTCTCTACCGCCGAAACACCTTCTTTCATCCATTTTGGCATCGGTTCTCCTTTTAAATAATGGTCGAAAAACTGTGCCATGCGAATCTGAAAATCTTCCTTATCGCGAAGTTTTGTTGGCCAGTGGTCGGCTTCGTTGTAATTGAGCAGCCAGGCCGGTTTTTGTAATCGGCGCAACCCGGTAAAAAACTCGATTCCCTGGTACCAGGGCACTGCGCCATCGTCATCGTTGTGCATAATCAAAATGGGTGTGTTGATTTTATCCAACGTAAAAATGGGTGAATTTTCAATGTAACGTAGCGGCGCTTCCCAAATCGATTTACCGATGCGGCTTTGCTGGTGCTCATACTGGAATGAGCGGTTTAATCCTGAAGTCCAGCGAATTCCGCCGTAAGCGCTGAACATGTTTACCACCGGAGCGCCTGATTCAATAGCCGCAAACAAATTGGTGCGTGTTGCAAGATATGCCACCTGGTAACCGCCCCAACTGTGGCCTTGCGCGCCAATGTATTTTTCATCAACAAAACCTTTTTCGATTAATGCAGTCACTCCCGGCATTACACAGTTAAACGCGTCTTCTCCGGGGTAGCCTTCCTTGTAATAAATGTCGGGATTAAAAACCAGGTATCCGTTACTTGTGTAATAATGATAATCGATGGTTGAGCGGTGTGGTTCGGGCATCCGGTAACTAAACAGTTCCTGCGAGTTTTTTTCGTAAAAATTCACAATCATCGGGTATTTTTTTGTTGGGTCGAAATTTTCGGGTTTGTGCAAGGTGCCTTCCAGATTCAAACCATCCAGCGAAGTCCACGAAACCAGTTCGGCAGTTCCCCAGATAAAATCCTTTTGTTGCGGCGCGGCATTGCTGATTTGAACTTGTTTTTTGAAACTTAAATCAGTGGCCAGCAAGTTGGGGTAGGTCTGAAAATCTTCTTTGCTGAAAACAATTAAATCTGCATCTTTTGCTTTTTTTGGAGTGTTCAGTTTGAAATTCCCGGAAATTAATTCTTTGGGTTCAGCTTTTTTATTCAAATCGAGCGAATAATA
>Ga0351900_1108_pt1 | contig 13833 bp, 15 predicted proteins | sample BONcelHT113001D3_FD_205827 | JGI IMG/M metagenome (GOLD analysis project Ga0351900, IMG submission 205827) | Enriched cells from coal bed in the Powder River Basin, Montana, United States - BONCAT cells T11 rep1 HSBNCT.T11.300.1.D3 ...
GAAACTGTTTCAGTAGGCAATCTAGACAATGTATCTCATTTTTCTCTGGACATGGAAGAGGCCATGAAAAAAAATATAGAAAACCCTATTGGTGCCGTACAAATTCCAGTAGGTGTGGCAGGACCTCTAAAAATAAACGGAGAATATGCTCAAGGCGAATTCTATGTTCCACTGGCCACATCCGAAGGTGCACTTGTAGCATCTGTTAATCGTGGATGTTCTATAATACGCCAAGCTGGTGGGGCTACCGTCAGAATAATTGATGATAAGATGACCAGAGCACCAGTTATAAAGGCAGAATCAGTTACAGGGGCCATGGAAATAAAACAGTGGATTGAAAATAACTTCAATGAGATTAAAGAAGCTGCTGAAACAACCACCAGGCACGGAAAACTCTTAAAAATTGACCCAGTAATTGTAGTGGGCCGATATGTGTACCCTAGATTTGTCTTCTCCACTGGAGATAGTATGGGAATGAACATGGTGACTATAGCCACTGAAACTGCTTTAAGATTACTAACAAATAAAACAGGAGCCCATGTGGTGGCACTCAGTGGAAATGTCTGTGTTGATAAAAAACCAGCTGCTTTGAATTTAATTGAAGGACGGGGAAAAACTCTGGTGGCTGAGATCGTAATTACACGGGAATTGGTTGATAAAAAACTTAAAACCACTCCAGAATCTATTGTAGAAGTAAATATGGCTAAAAATTTCATGGGATCTGCTATATCTGGGAGTATGGGGTTTAACGCCCACTTTGCAAATATGATTGGTTCTATATTTCTTGCAACAGGTCAGGACGAGGCCCATGTGGTAGAAGGTAGTTTAGGAATTACCACTGCCGAGACAAAAGAAGGAGACCTGTATTTTTCTGTAACTCTACCGGATGTCCCATTGGCCACATTTGGAGGAGGTACTCGGCTGGAAACTGCCAAAGAATGTTTAGAAATCATGGATGCATTTGGGGCTGGAAAAGTACATAAATTTGCAGAAATTGTGGCTGGAACTGTTTTAGCAGGAGAATTATCTCTAATGGGGGCTTTAGCTGCGGGACATCTGGCAAGAGCTCATCAAGAATTAGGAAGAGGATAACAAAAAAGATTATTATTTTTATTTAAGGAGAAATTATTAAATGAATATAAGGGAATTTATACATGAATACCTCAATATGAGTCGATACGTGGCCTTAGGAACCTTAGACGGAATTTTGGCTGTTATGGGAGTAACCCTCACTGCGAGTGGAGTAGCAGCTATTGGGGGCGCTGATCTTCCAAATTACCTTATTGGACTCACGGGACTTAGTGGGGGAATAGCTTTGGCAATGTCCAATGCGTTTGGTTCATTTATTGGTGAAAGGGCAGAAGAAACACGAACTTTAAGGGAACTGGAACGTAAAATGATAATGGATGAAGGCCAACTGGACGATACCATTATACATAAACAGGCCAAACGCAGAATTTACATGAGTATGTTCACCCACGGGTTTTCCAGCTTTATTGGTGCATTTGTACCTGTGGTACCATTTTTACTTATTGCCAATAGAATGAATGCTACTTTAACCACTATTGTATTTTGTTTTACAGCTCTTATTATCTTGGGAATTTATTTGGGTCGGGTATCTAAGGAGAGTTTAGTTAAAACCAGTGTGGAAATTGTTATTATTGGTATTGTGATTAGTGCGGTAAGTTTTATTATAGGTGGAAGTCACTAAAAACATAATTTCTTTATATTTTTTTTTTTTTTTTTTTTTTTTTTTTTTTTTTTTTTTTTTTTTTAAAAAATTTATTTTTTTATTGTTTTTTATATGGATATAAAAATTTTAATTTTTTTTTTTTTTTTTTTTTTTTTTTGGGTTATTTTTTTTTTTTGTTTTATTAAATAAAAAAATAATTTTTTTTTTTTTTTTTTTTTTTTTTTTTTTTTGATTTGAAATGATATAGATTGATATACAATTTACTTATTTAATGGATTATAGATCGATATACAAAATTTAATATTTTTTTGTTTATTTATTCCAACTAAATTATCATTCAATCCCATAAACCTTCTTAATATTATCCGAGTGAATAATATATGCATCCTCTTTACTAATCAGGCCCTTATTAATAAACTCAAGGGTTCGGCGAGGCACTGTTTTTGGGCCTAAAACTGCTCCAGGTCTGCTTACATCGTCAAGGTAGTCTGTTTCCATTAAAAAATAGTTGCTCTTTTTTATACCTTCACGCACCACGTCCCTGGTGGATATTAATGATGGGGTCAAACCATAGTTTTCTTTTGGGTCAGTATATGGGCCTGAGAAATGTTTAACTACTTTATATTTCTTCAAACCGGCATTGTTGGCCATTTGGGAGAATTCTTTAAACTGTTCTTCTTTTGAAGTTTCGGTGTGTAGTTGCACAGCACATCCTGCTTCACTTGCCAGTTGCATGGCATAAAACATTATCTCATTTTGCAGATCCCATTCCTCTTTTGAAACCTCATAGTGAGGTCTTCCAATTTCACCTATGGCTATGGCCTTTCCTTCCATTACCAGTTGTTGGGCGTAATCCAGTCCGGCTTTAATCATGTCCCCTGCGGTTTCAAGGTTCTTACCACTATCTACTAACCTTGATAATTCTGCGGGGTGTAGCCCAACCACGGCATATGCTTGAATTTCACTGTTATCATTTATTTCTTTCACATATTTTAAAACTATTTCCATGGCTTTTTCAAAGTTAAATGGTTCTCCAAATGTCCAGGATGGTTTATTAGGTATTATCATTCGTTTACCTCCGGAACGGGCAAACTTTTGGGCAACCTTCAAGGGACCTTCACCGTTGAAGGGATCCACATGAATATGATTATCTGTAATTGGAATATTGTCCATATTATCCTCTCAAAATTAAATTTTAATTAATAATTACTATTTGATTTTTCTATTTAATTAAATGTAATTACAAAATGAAAATTAATAACCCGATTAAAAAATATAGCTAATTATTTAAAAAAACTCATAAAAAAAGTAATTATGGATTATTATAGTTTATAATACTCGTTTAGCAGGATTATCCTTGCTGCAAGGACTAATATTATTTATAGAAGATTTTTCATTATGAATATCTTCTATTATTCCCATTTTATCTAAGACTGCTTTGGGATCCACTTTAGTTTTAACACATCCGTCTCTGGATAAAGGAACACCTTGTGGAGCGAACTTTGATAGTTTCATCATAGATAAATTCAGATCTTGATAACAAGCCACACCTAAAACTGCCTTGAAATTGTTTTGTTCTATAATTTTTTTAAGGAAAGTGGAACCTGGTATTATAAATACTTTGTATCCTTTTATCTCTGCTTTTTCCTTTAAAACTCCTATAACACACTTATTGCATCCGGTACAAACCATCCCGGAAGGTTCCAATGTGGCCTCACATTTAGGATTTCTTAAACAGTGAGGTAAAATTAAAAGTTTTTCATCATCACTTATGGATTTGAATTTTTTTTCATTAACTTTGTTTCTTACTTCTACACCTATATGGTCTACAATTTGTTCATCCAAACCTATGCTTTCTGAAAATTTTTTAAATAGTCCATAAAAAAGGTCAATAGTAAAAAGAAGTACTTTGGGGAAAATCAGACGGTCTTGATGTATGAGTATCTTTCCTAGAATAAGGGTCATAAAAAGCAGGAAAACTAAGAGAAAGCCTGCTATAACTACCATTTGCCCAAATATTTGATAAAATTCGTTAAACATGTAATCTCCTTAATTAAATATCTTAATCTTATATTGTTTATAATGATTTCTAAAAGGATTATTAAAATATAATTAATCTGTAATTATAGTATTATTTTTTATCAAAAACAAAGCAGTTATGGATATTTAATATATTAATAATTATAATAATATATATGTAAATTATTTAATATAAACTTGATTGATACGTATAATATTCAATGTATTAATAAGGCACTTTACTGAAAATATTCCTCAAAAAAATAATTTTTTAAAGTTTATCCAGTTTTAAATTATCGACATGTCCTTCAATTAGGACGCCATTTTCAGTTGAACTTAATTTAACTCCTGAGAGTTCATTACAAGTACAAAGAATATCTTGTTCTGGATGTGTGCCAGGTGTAATATTGCAATCCAAACGAACATTTTCACCTACGGCCACCACCATTTTTAACCTCTTAGATGTGGGGTGGTTGTCTGGTAAGACTACAATAGGAGATTCCATTTCCCTTAATAAATAACCCATACATTTAATTCCCTTTTCAATGTCAGGGCCTTCACCAAAAGCAGATATAACTATTAAATCTTCATTTTCCAGAAACATTACAATTTCTTCTTCATCAGGAGTTCCAATAAAGACCATACGTGGTTTAACTGACTTTAGAATTCCTACGGTTCCACCATTTCCTGATAAAAATAAAATTTCAGAGGCGTCTATTCGGTGCACTCCACGTTGTCTGACTGGCATGAGGGACATATTACTTTTCTACCTATACCTTTAAACTCATTTCCACAATCTAAACATTTACAACGTTTTGTTTTAAGTTTTTTCATTTTAATATCAGCCATGGGGCCGCCCACAGTACACATATTATCACCGTGTTAATTTTTAATGTTGATGTTATTTATTTGTTTTTATTGGTGTTTTTTCTCTTTTTAAATTTATTTTACGGTAAATTAAATCATTGTTGTTCATTTTTCCTTAATTTTTATTAACAGCTAGTGTGTGAAATATTTATGTTAAAAAAGACAGAATATTCATTAATAGATACACATTATTAAATAAATTATCAAAAAACTTAGGGCTGGTTTTAATAACTTTTAATGGTTCAGCTTTTAATTTAATTATCTAAAAACCATTAATAAACTATTAAATTATCTTTAACTAAAATTTGAATAAAAATATTCAGTATATAATGGCTAAAAACCAAGGTGAGCTAATGAACAATTTAATTTTTCCATTCACGGCTATTGTTGGCCAGGAAAAAATCAAAAAATCTCTAATCTTAAATGCAATAAACCCCGGAATTGGGGGAGTACTGATAAAGGGAGATAAAGGTACTGGTAAAACTACAGCAGTGAGGGCCTTAGCAGATTTACTACCATTAATTGCAGTGGTTAAAGGATGCCTATTCAATTGTGACCCTCATGATCAGGATTCTGCCTGTGAATTATGCCGATCTAAAAATATTGAAATTGAAGAAAAAAAGATGAAAGTAGTAGAACTTCCCTTAGGATCAACAGAAGATAGGGTTGTAGGATCCATTGATATTAAAAAGGCACTTAAAGAAGGGATAACTGTTTTAGAACCTGGAATTTTGGCTGATGCCAACCGTAACATTCTATATGTGGATGAAATCAACCTTCTGGATGACCACCTGGTTGATGTTCTTTTAGATGCCGCAGCATATGGGGTAAACAATGTGGAAAGGGAGGGAATCTCCATATCTCACCCCTCACGTTTTATTCTGGTGGGTACCATGAATCCTGCTGAAGGAGAATTAAGGCCTCAATTAGCAGATAGGATAGGGCTGCACATTACAGTCAGTAGCATAATGGATATTAAAGACAGGGTATCTATAATGGATCGTCGGGAACAGTTTGAAAAAGATCCGAAAGCCTTTAAAAAACAGTTTGAAAATGACCAAAAACTACTACTTGAGAAAATTGTAAGTGCCCGAAAATTATTATCTCAAGTAACTATTGATAATGATTTAATGGAATTAATTGCCAGAATATGCCTGGAAGCCGGTGTAGATGGTCATCGAGCAGATATAGCTGTTCTTAAAACTTCTAAAGCTGTGGCAGCTTACCATGGAAGGCAAAAAGTTGAAGAAAAAGACTTGGAAGAAGCCTTGGAACTGGTTTTAGGGGATCGTATTCCTGGAAAAAGCCAGAACAATGCTTGCCAACAAATGGAAAAGGCTAAATCTGATATGGAGCGTGAACGGGAAAAAGAAAGGCAAGATCTGGAGAAAAAAGACGAGCAACAAGAGGAAAGTAGTGAAGAAGAGATGGATGAAAGTAATGAAAATGAAGAAGAAGGTTCTGATTCATCATCTAAAGTGGAAAATTCCATTGAAGAATCTTCTGAGGAAAACAATGATTTTGATGAGTCACAAAATCCAGAAAATAAACCTCAAGATGAAAATAATAATGAAACTGAAGATTCACAATCATCTGATGAAGAATCATCTCTTCAAGAAGTTGAATCTGGTTCAGCAGGAATAGATGGGGATAAAGAGGAACAGAAATTATACTCTATCAATAAAACAGAAAATACTGTCGATGCAGATGATGTGGGGATTGATATAAAAAACTTCTGAAGATTAAAGGCAAGAAAAAAGAACGCCTTTATGGTAAACGTGTGGAATCAAAAACTGAAAAAGGTAAATATGTAAGAAGTAAATTTTCTACTCTAAAACCCCAGGATATCGCCATAGATGCTACCATAAGGGCCGCAGCTAAAAAATCCAGGGGTCAAATTAATGTAGAACCACAAGACTTAAGAGAAAAAGTCAGAAAACACGGGGCCAGGGCTTCCATAGCTTTGGTGGTTGATATAAGTGGTTCTATGTTTTCTGAGAGAAAGGCCAATCGGGTGAAGGGCATCTTAAATCAGATGATTGTTGATACCCAGAGGCACAAGGACAAGTTAACTGTAATAGGTTTCAAGGGTAAGGGTGCCGAGGTAATTATACCCACCACCAAAAGGGCCCCTGCATTTCAGAGTAATGTGGAAGAAATCATTGTGGGTGGAACCACTCCTCTGGCAGCTGGTCTGAAAAAAGGACTGGATATGCTATTACAGGAAAAGAAAAATAAAGAATATGTGCCGATGATGATAATACTCACCGACGGTATGCCCAATGTGGCCATACATAAAAACCCCAGTCGTGATGCCCTGGAAATTGCCAAAAAAATCCAAGAAAATGAAATCCATACAATAGTGGTTAACTTTGAGCGCTTACTACAGCAGGGCCGTAACTTGAATATGGAACTTGCAATCTACTCAGGTGGCCGTTATTATGATATGGAGGATCTGGAGAATCCTGGATTAATTATGAGAAAGATTATGGATTACGAGCGAAATGAGTTTTAATATGATTAATAGATACTTATTAACGGGTTTCTATTTTATTTAAAAAAATTTAAACTTTATTATCTTAAGATTAATTATAATCATAACAATTGCAAAATATTGTAAAATAATATAATATTTAAATACTCCATTTGCTATAATATAACCTTTAACTAAATGCACTGTGAAAATATGAAAGTAACTGTTTACCATGCCGAGGAGTGCGACCGCAAGAAATGCACGACTTTTAAAATGGCCAAGAAGGGAAAGTTTAAAATAGTATATCATCTCAACCAGTTACCTAGAGGTGCAATTGTTCTGAATCCTTATTCTGAAAAAGCAGTCTCCCCCCAAGATAAGGACGCCGTCCTTAAACATGGTGTGGCAGGCCTTGACTGTTCATGGAAGAAGGTAAAAAAATCTGCAGTGATTTTTAACACTTCTAAGTATCATAGATCGCTACCATTCCTTGTTGCATCCAATCCCACCAACTATGGAAAGCCCTGCATACTTTCCACAGCAGAGGCTATTGCAGCAACATTTTATATAGTGGGATTGAAAGATATAGCAGAAGATATAATGTCCCATTTCAAGTGGGGCCCTCATTTTCTAATACTCAATAGAGAATTATTAGACGCATACTCCGAAGCTGAAAATAGTGAAGGAGTTGTTAAAGCTCAAAACGAATTTATAGGAGGATAACCTAATGGCTAGATTTGAAGAAGCAGAGAAAAGAATTTTCAATGTTAAAATTTGCCTTAAATGTAACGCTAGAAACCCACCGAGTGCTAAAGTGTGCAGAAAGTGTGGTTACAAAGGTTTAAGATATAAGGCTAAAGAACCAAGGGGTTAATCACACCCTTAAATTCTATTTTACTTATTTATATTTATTTCACCGATTGATTGAGAGTCAACATTTATTATTGATTTTAAGGGTTTAACATGAAAGTTGAAGCTTATTTTAAAGATATTTTAAAGGAAAGAAAAATCCACCTCACCCTTTTGGACCCAGAAGAACAAACTCCTGATGAAGCTTTAGAAATTTCTAAATCAGCGGTTTTAGGAGGATCTGATGGTATAATGCTAGGAGGATCCACCACGGATGCTGCTGAGCTGGATGCCACAGCCAAAATACTACAAGAAAACCTTGAAGTACCTATAATCCTATTCCCTGGCAATATAAGTGGTGTAAGTAAGTATGCAGATGCTATTTTCTTTATGAGTCTTTTAAACTCCTCCAACCCCTACTGGATTATAGGGGCACAGGCATTGGGCGCTCCAGTAATCAAAAAAATGGGAATTGAAACCATACCTATGGGTTATATGGTTGTGGAACCTGGAGGAACTGTAGGATGGGTAGGAGACGCCAAACTAATACCTCGCAAAAAAGCAGATCTGGCCGCAGCATACGCTATGGCAGCCGAATTTTTGGGAATGCGACTAATTTACCTGGAAGCCGGCTCTGGTGCTGAAAAACACGTGGCTCCAGAGATGGTGGGAATGGTGAAAAAGGCCACCGATAGTATGGTTATTGTTGGTGGTGGAATCCGCACTGGTGAAGAAGCACATATAGTGGCCTCTGCCGGAGCTGACATCATAGTTACTGGAACTGTGGTGGAAGACAGTAACAATGTTGAAGAAAAGATTAAAGAAATCGTTAAGGGTATCCGTGGATAATAACTATTTTCATAATTTATTTTATTTTTTTGCCCAAAACTAGCATTTTATTTTTATTGAACTTTTAAAATAGAAATCTTTAAAATATTACTTATCTGATTTTTTTACCGTATTTATTTTTAACAGCGATTTTTGAGCAGTTAATATTTGTTTTAATCTTTTCTCCAGAATTTTATTTTAATGGTTCTTATTCTAGAAACTTTAGTGGCCTTATTTTTTTGGATAAGTATAGGTTACTTTTGGTCGAACTTTATCCATAATTTTGACTGATTTTTGCATTTTTCGGTTTTGGGATCAACAATAAAAAATTTTTAATGTTTAAAAAAACAGATATTAATCATAAAAAGGCTGATTTTTTATCCATAAAATTTCTAATTTATTTTACTAAATTTATTTATGGTGAACGCCATGAAAAACGAAAAAGTTGCCAGTATATTAGATAGAATTGCAGATTTCATGGAAATGCAGGGCGATATTTTTCGCATGAAGGCCTACCGTAAGGCAGCCCACACTGTAGAAACATTATCTGATGATATTACTACTTTAACCAAAGAAAATCGCCTGGAAGAACTACCAGGTATAGGAATTCACATCGCAGCTAAGATAGAAGAAATTGTGGAGACCGGTACGGCACAATACTTTGAAAAACTGAAAAAAGAATACCCTGTCGACTTTGATGCATTACTCTCAGTAGAGGGTCTGGGCCTCAAATCCATAAAACTCCTCTATGATGAATTGGGTGTGCAAAATCTGGATGATCTGGAACGCCACGCTAAAAGACACCATATCCGCAGATTGAAGGGCATGGGGGATAAAAAAGAGAAAAAAATCAGAGAAAATATTGAAATCGCCCGTAGAAACACCGGCCGAAAACTTTTAGGCCATATCATGCCCCTTGCAGAGGCACTAAAACACCAGATAGAAGTATTAAAAGTAGTGGAAACTGTAGAAATTGCAGGATCTATACGCAGAAGAAAGGAGAGTGTGGGAGATATTGATTTGCTGGTGATTTCTTCTGATTCTCAGCAAGTGATGGATTATTTTGTAAACCTGCCCATGGTGGAAGGTGTGGTGGTTAAGGGTCCACTTAAAACTACAGTCAGACTTAAAATTGGTATGGATTGTGACTTGAGGGTATTTAATAGAGATATATTTGGAGCAGCCTTAATGTATTTCACAGGGTCCCGGGAACTCAATGTAGAGATGAGAAAAATTGCCATATCCCATAATTTGAAACTCAGCGAGTGGGGACTCTTTCAGGAGGATACTGTGGTGGCTGGTAAAACAGAAGAAGATGTATTCCATGCATTGGGAATGCAATATATTCCTCCAGAGCTACGTGAAAATAGGGGAGAAATTGAAGCATCACTTGAGGGAACTTTACCTCAATTGATTGGATACGGTGATATTAAGGGCGATTTACAGGTTCACTCTTATTGGAGTGACGGTGAAAATACTTTAAAAGAAATGGTTAATCAAGCTATGAAAATGGGTTACCAGTACCTTGCCTTTACAGATCATGTGGAAACGTCCAGAACCACCAAGGGAATGGATGAAAATGATATTCTAAATCAAATGGAAGAAATTAATTCTTTAAATGATTCAAATAATGATTTTAAAATCATTAAAGGACTAGAATTAGAAATAGATTTTGAGGGGAATTTACCTATTGATGATAATATACTGGATGAAGTAGACTTGGTGGTGGCCAGTGTTCACTCAGATTTACGCCATGACTTCTTTGAAATGACCGATCGTATGATAAATGCCATGGAGAACCCATACGTTAATATCATATCCCACCCCACCGGTCGCAGGATTCAGGAACAACAAGAATATGAATTAAATCTGGATTTGGTATTGGAAACGGCCCGTGATACTGGGACTTTAATGGAGATAAATTCCCAACCAAACCGCCTAGATTTGAGAGATATCTATATTAAAAAAGCCATATCCATAGGATGCCAACTAGTGGTTAATTCAGATGCTCATCATATCCATGAGATGAAAAATATGCTGCTAGGAATGGCCACTGCACGGAGGGGCTGGGCCCGTCGTGAAGATATATTGAACACTATGGACTTGAAGGATATTTTAAAGGCTTTATCTAAAAAATAAGCAATAATAAGTTATTTTTAATAATTAAATCCATTTTTTAAAATAAGTGTTTATCAATAAAAAATGCTCAAAAATGATTATTAAACATTTATCTTTATTAAAGTGAATTAATTCTATTTTCCCAAAAAATAGTTTTTTAAAGCCGGCAGTGATGTGTGTAAAACCAGAAGAATAACTAGGGGTGCGAAAACCCACACATGAATATTGAAGGAGAGACTTTTACTTAGAATGCCTATAGTAATATATTCCATGGTACGGTGGTAGGTGATTCCAAGGCCACTGATGATAACCACAATCATAAAAACGTATAATAAATAAGAAACATATTTTTTCAGCTTAAAATAGTTTAAAAGGTATCCATTTATCATATTATCCCTTTTTTTTAATTAATAATTAATTTATCATATTATCATTTAATGAATCAATCTTTTATCACATTATCATTTAATGAAACTTTCATTCAAATTACCAGAGTTTGAATAGCCCCTACTTTCCCAATAACCCTCATAATCAGTATTATTTGATACTTCTATTTTAGTAATCCATTTAACCCATTTATAACCCCATTTACTCTCAGCCACCAGTTGGAATGGGAACCCCCGCTCTGGGGGCATGGTGACATTGTTCATTTGATAGGCCATTAAAATCTTATTATCAATTATATATTCTATGGGAAAAGAGGTGCTGTAACCATCAACCGCGTAGAATATTACCACTTTTCCATCTTCTAATGGCTTAGCTTCATTTATTAGGTCGCTTACTAAAACTCCACGCCATAGTATGGTGGCAGACCAGCCCTCCACACAGTCCAAGGTAACCACTTTCTGGTAGTTTTTATAGTTTTTAATAATAGAATTATATGTAAAATTTTGAGGTTTTTCAACTTTTCCAGTTATCTGAAGGGTGTAATTGCTTATATTTATATTTTGAGGTCCTTTAATTGAATTTTCACGAAAATCATTAATGGATGATAATTTTTGCCCCTGATAATTCTTGACTTGTACTGCATCCAGGGTGTCCACTTCAGGATTTAAAAAATAGTCTGCACTAAAAAATATTAATAATCCTGCTACCAGTAAAACTGAAATTAAGGCCGGTTTATACATGTAAAACCTCTTCAAAAATTATATTTTTATTACAATTTCCTTATTTTTCAAAAAACTTTTTAGATATATTATGATTTTAATGAACTTAGATTTTTCTATAAAAAATTTAATAGTAACTGTTTTTGTCTTATTTGGTCTGTGGATTTGATTTTTGTTTTCTTAATTAGACTGATTATTTTATTTTATTTTTTAAATTGATATTAAACATGATTTACCGGTTCTAAAAATAAATAAATAATATATCCAGCATAGATATGTATATACAGAAAAATCTTGGGAGTTGATGTTCATGGTTACGAGTGAAGAAATTAGAAGGAAACTTGAAGAGAGAAAAAAGGCTAAAATTGAAGGCCAAAGGCCAAAAAAAAGTACGACCGCTGGTAAATCTCCAACAACTAATCCTCCAAGAGTTTCAAGGTCGGGAATGCCTAAGCCCAAAGCACCACCACTAAGAGAACCAAAAAAGGAACCTGTACCAGAAATTCCGCCGGTAGAGGAAAAATCTTTTATCGAGGAAATGCGTGAAGAAACCCCAACAGCCGAACCAGGCGAAATACTCAAACACTGCGAAACATGTGATGTGGATTATTCCAACGATACCAACTTCTGTCCGGACTGCGGATCTAAACTAGAAGAATACCCGATACCTGATGAGGAAATTGAAGAAGAAATTGAAGATTCACCTGAAGATTTCTCGGAAGAAGAACCTGCCGAAGTAATTGACATGGTGGATATACCATTAAACGCAGCTACCTTTAATGAGGATATTGTGGTGGTAACTTCCAATTTTGTCCCAGGATATAAAGTACTAGAAACCCGTGGTTTTGTTTATGGGTTGACTGTTAGAAGCCGAGGAGTAGGTGGCCAGATTGGAGCTGGGGTCAGATCTGTTTTTGGTGGAGAAATCAAAGAATATGTAACTATGATGGAAGATTCCCGTAACCAGGCTCTGGAAAGAATGATTGCCCATGCCCGTAGTATGGGTGCCAATGCCATTATTAGTAGTCGATTCGATTCCGACCAGATTTCAAATATAATGCAAGAGATACTAGCCTATGGTACTGCAGTTATCATTGAAAAGGAAGAAGAATCTTCCTAATTTTCTCTTTTTCATATATAATGGCCTTTATTTTTAATGGATGATATCATTCAGAATAAAATTCTTATTTTAATCAGATTTTAAGAGATTAATTAAAATACAATTATTTCTAATTTTTACATTCAACTGTATATGTAAACTATATATATGTGAGGTAACTAATTATATACATTAAAATGATGTAATATGCAAATAGGTGCCCTCATGCTAGAATCGTTACTGGAATTAGCCCTTGCAAAAAAGGAAGAAATACGGAATAAACTGGAAGACTTCTATGCCAGTGGACCTGATACTGACAAATATTGGGTTAATTACTCATTTAAAGAAAATAAACAGGAAACAACAATTTCGGCAGGTGATGGGAGCATAAATAAAAAGAAGTTTTTAAGCTTTGTTTTTTATGCCATCAGTGCTGAGACTCTAATTTATGATACTAAACTGGAAAAAATAGAAAGTTCCCAGATGGATATCATGCCCCATCATAGATTCGTGGAGGATAGTCTGAGAAACTACATGAGCATATATGAACTAAAAAGTGCTCTTAAATCATTAAAACTCCATAATCCCGACTATTATTTATTTGATGGATCAATATTGGGAAACCTTATAAGGCCCATACCCTTAGATCGGGAATTAGATAACAATCTCAAAGATAAAATAAAATCACTTTACATGGACCGATTAAAAAATGAGCTGGATTCCGGAGATGTTGAAATATCATCGCCCCGTTTTGAAAATGAAATTTCAGAATCATTTAGAA
>Ga0351900_1188_pt1 | contig 13539 bp, 10 predicted proteins | sample BONcelHT113001D3_FD_205827 | JGI IMG/M metagenome (GOLD analysis project Ga0351900, IMG submission 205827) | Enriched cells from coal bed in the Powder River Basin, Montana, United States - BONCAT cells T11 rep1 HSBNCT.T11.300.1.D3 ...
CAACCTACCCGCAGGGAGCCTTCCCATGATCCAAACCGAAGTCCTCATCATCGGCTGCGGGATTGCGGGCGCGACGACGGCGTTGCGGCTGGCGCGTGACCCGCGGCGGCGCATCACCGTGCTGACGCGGGCCCACGATCCCATCGAATCGAACACGCGCTATGCCCAGGGCGGCATCGTCTCGCGTGGGGCTGACGACAGCGTCGAGCTGTGCGTGGCCGATATCCTGGCGGCTGGCGCGGGGGCCAGCTCGCCCCAGGCCGCCGCCATCCTGGCCGAGGAAGGACCATCCGCGGTACGCGAAGTGCTGATCGAGACGGCCAACGTCCCCTTCGACCGGACGCCGGACGGCGACCTGGCGTGGGGCCAGGAGGCCGCGCACTCGCGGCGCCGCATCTTGCACGTCGGCGACGGCACCGGCGCGGCCATCATCCAGGGGCTGGTCGCCGCGCTGCGCCGCTGCCCGAATGTGGCCCTCGTGCCGCACACGACCGCGGTGGATCTGATCACCTTCCCGCACCACTCCCGCGATCCGCTCGACACCTACCGCCCGATCACCTGCCACGGCGCGTACGTCTTCGACCGCGAGGAGCATTCGGTGCATCGCTACGCGGCGGCCGCGACCGTGCTGGCGACCGGTGGGCTGGGGCGCATCTATCGCAACACCACCAACCCGGTCGGCGCGCGGGGCGATGGCCTGGCCCTGGCGCATCGCGCCGGCGCACGCATCGCCAACGCCGAGTACATCCAATTCCACCCCACCGCGCTGGCGGTCCCCGGCGCCGAGGGCTTTCTGATCAGTGAGGCGGTGCGGGGCGAAGGCGGGGTGTTGCTCACGCCGGATGGCCGGGCGTTCATGGCGAAGTACTCGCCCGATTGGAAAGACCTGGCCCCGCGCGATGTGGTTGCCCGTGCGATCCACCACGAGATGGAAACGCACGGCTATTCGCATGTGCTGCTTGACATCGCCACACACATGCCGGCCGACGCGATAGCCGCTCGATTCCCCAACATCTACGCCAAGTGCCTGGAGGTCGGCATTGACATCGCCAAAGAGCCGATCCCGGTCGTGCCGGCCGCGCACTATTCGTGCGGCGGCGTGTGGGTGGATGAGTGGGGGCGCGCCAGCATCGAAAACCTGTATGCGGTGGGTGAGGTAAGCTGCACGGGCTTGCATGGCGCCAATCGTCTGGCTTCCACCTCGCTGCTAGAAGGGTTGGTCTGGGGTAATCGTGCCGCGCAATATATCGCGGAATGGCTCAACAAGCAGCCCACGCTGACCATCCCTGGCCGCGACGACGTGCCGCCCTGGGATGAGAGCGGGCTGACCGCCGATCCCGACCCCGCGCTGATCCAGGGCGACATGCAGAACATCCAGAACATCATGTGGCATTACGTGGGGCTGGTGCGCAGCGCCGAACGGCTTTCCCGCGCCATCCGTGAGCTCCGTCACCTATTGAACGAGATCGAGACCTTCTACCGAACGACCAAGCTGAGCGACGGGCTGATCGGTCTGCGCAATGCGGTGGAGGCCGCGCTGATCGTGGCGCAGGCGGCGCGGCACAACCGGCAGAGCCGCGGCTGCCATTACCGATCCGATTCGGTGTCGGTGGAGGGGGACCGGCTGCTGTAGCACATCCCGACGTTATGTCATCTAATTCAATGCCACGATGCTGGTGTCATCATCGTGCCACGTGCCCCAGATGTTGCCCACGTGGGCCAGCCCGGCCGGCGTGATGCGAAACACACCGCCACCCGATGCGCCCACCTCTACTGCACGATCTACCACCAGGCCCAGCGCGGGGCCGCGACGCTCCAACGCCACCGGCCGCACCCATTGCACGCGCGTGGCTTGCGGATACGACTCCCAGTTGATCTCGGCCAACTCGCCGGTGTATGCGAAGGCGGCGCGCGCCGCGGTGCGATCCACTGTCTCGAAGGTCAGATCGGGCACGGGCGTAAAGAGCGACGCCGGGAAGCGCGCGACGCGCGTCTGATTGCCGCTTCCTGTTGGATCGGGACGCAACTGCTGCGCCACGTCAGCCAGGACTGCCGCGTCCTCGATTTCAGCCAGCATTTCACCCCCGGTGGTCGCCACCTCCAAAGCGGTCACAACACAGGCCGGATCGCTCAGCGGGTAGAAGTGATCGTGCGTCAATAGCGTGCGACTGTCCATGATCGTGGCGTGCGAAGGGACCAAGGCCACCGATGACCGATTGCCGGCCCGGCCACAGTGCAGCGTGAAGCGCAGGAATACGGTCGCATCCAGTACTTTGCGCTCCAAGTCCGCGCACTGCATCCGTTCCGCGGCGTTGCCCGGCGCGCTGCATCTCAACGCGACCGGCGACCCGGCCGCGACCCCCGGCTGCACAGCCCCGGCCAACACAAAGGCGAGCATCCCCCACAACACTGCCGCACCGACCCGCTTCAGGCCTGCTTCCACGATCTGGCTGGTCTTCATGGCGCTCTCCCGGCTCCCGATTGATCTGCTTCCAGGGTACTCGGGGGCCGTAGGGGCGGCGTGAGCGGGCGCGTGAAGGGGGCGTGAAACTTGCGTGAGAAACTTGGGGCTTGCCATCAATCCGGCATTGGGGTATGATACGGATCAATCATTGCCAAGATTGCATTCCGGCGGACATGCAGGAGGAGCTGCCATGCCGACCCTCAACCTTGCCTTCCTGGGCGCACCGCGCATCGAGTTGGACGGCCAACCCGTCGAAATCCCCGCGCGCAAGGCCGTCGCACTGCTCGCCTATCTGGCCGTCACCGGCCAGCCGCACAGCCGCGAGCGCCTGGCAGCCCTCTTCTGGCCTGAAGCCGACGCCGAGCACGCACGCGGCGCGCTACGCGCCGCCCTGGTTGCCCTACGGCGGAGCCTGGGCGATGGCTGGCTTGTGGCGGAAGGGGATGCGTTGAGACTGGAATCAGGAGTCAGGGGGCAGGAGTCAGGGGGCAGAGAACAAGGGATCGCAGACAGGATCGAACTGGACGTGGCGCGCTTTCGCGCTGAACTGACAGCCGCTCGCGGACATGCCCACCCCGCCAGTACCGCGTGCCAGGCGCGCTTGGCGGCCGCCGCCGACCTTTACCGCGGCGACCTGCTGGCCGGTTTCACGTTGCCCGATTGCCCGGCGTTCGACGAATGGCTCTTCTTCGAGGCCGAGGGGCTGCGCCGCGACCTGGCGGATGCGCTGGAGCGCCTGGCGACCAGCCACGCGGCCGGCGGCGAGATCGAACTGGCAATTACGGCCGCCCGGCGCTGGCTGGCGCTCGATCCGCTGCACGAACCGGCCCATCGCGGCCTGATGCGCCTCTACGCGTTGGCCGGCCAACGCGCCGCCGCGCTGCGCCAGTTCGAGGAGTGTGGCCGCATTCTGACGACTGAGCTGGGCAGCTCGCCCGACTCCGAGACCCGCGCCTTGCACGCGGCGATCCGGGCGGGTCACATCCTGCCGCTGATCCGGCCCGCTGAGGCCGCCGCCCCCGCCGCGAAAGCGCCGCCCGCCGTGCGCCTGCCGGCCTTCCTCCAGGGAGAGACCGCCGAGCCGCCGCGACCCCTTTTCGTCGCCCGCGAGCGGGAACTCGCCCGACTGCACGCCTTCCTGGACACTGCGTGTCAGCCTGGCGGCCACGGCCAGGTCGCCTTCGTCACCGGCGAGGCCGGCGCGGGCAAATCATCGCTGCTGGCCGAGTTCCTGCGCCAGGCGACCGACCGCCACCCCGACTTGCTGGCAGTTGGCGGCGCATGCACCGCGCTCGGCGGGCTGGGCGATCCGTATCTGCCGTTCCGCCAGGCGTTGGCGATGCTCACCGGCGACCTGGCGGGCCGCGTGGCGTCCGGGGCGGTCTTGCGTGCGCAGGCGGCGCGGCTGTGGGAGGCGTTGCCCGAAACGCTCGGCGCGCTGATTGAACGCGGCCCGGCCTTGCCCGGCTTGTTCCTTTCGCCGGCGCCGCTGCTGGCGTGCGCCCAGGATGTCCTGCCGGCCGACGATCCGGCGTTGGCCCGCCTGCGGCAGCTCATCGCCCGCTCGGCCGACACCGCGGTCGAGTTGCAAGCCGGTCAGCTTTTCTCGCAGGTCATGGGCTTCCTGGCCGCCGTGACCGCCGCGGGGCCGCTGCTCCTCGTACTGGATGACCTCCAATGGGCCGACGCGGGCACCGCCAGCCTGCTCTTCCATCTCAGCCGCAGCCTGGCAGGCTCGCGCCTTCTGCTCATCGGCGCCTACCGGCCAGAAGAGGTCCCGGCCGATGACCCTCGCCAGCCCCTCGGCAAGGCGTTGGCCGAGATCAAACGCTCGTTCGGCGACGCGTGGATCGAGCTTGACGCATCCACGCCCGATGTGGGCCGCGCGTTTGTGGACGCGTACCTGGACGCCACGCCCAATGCGCTTGGCCCGGCCTTTCGCGCGGCGCTACACGCGCACACCGGCGGCCACGCGCTCTTCACAGCCGAGATCGTCCACGCGTTGCGCGAGCGCGGTCTGCTCGTGTCCGACGGAGAGCGTGGCTGGGTCGAAGCGGGGGAGATCGTCTGGGCGCAGTTGCCGGCGCGGGTGGAAGGGGTGATCGAGGAGCGGCTGGGCCGGCTGCCGGCCGACCTGCGCGGGCTGCTCCAGGCGGCCAGCGTCGAGGGCGAAGAGTTCACCGCCCAGGTGATCGCCCACGCGCTCGGCGGGGATGAGCGCACCGTCTTGCGTCAGTTGGGCCGCGACCTGGAACGCACGCATCGTCTGGTGGCGCGCCAGGGGGTTGTGCAGGTCGCGGGGCGCAGCCTCGATCGTTTCCGCTTCCGCCACGCGCTGTTCCAGCAGCACTGCTACGCGGGCCTGGACGCCGGGGAGCGCCGGCTCTTGCATGGTGACATCGCGATGGCGTTGGAAGAAGTCTACGACAGGGCGAAAGACGATCTCGCGCCGCAGCTTGGCTGGCATTGGGAGCAGGCGGGCCACGGAGCGAAAGCGATCCCCTATCTGCTGGCAGCCGGCGACCGGGCGCGGCTGACCTATGCCAATACCGATGCGCTCGGCTTCTACCAACGCTGCCTGACCTTACTGCGCCGCCAAGGCGATGACGAGGAAACGGCGCGGGTGCTGATGCGGCTGGGCCTGGTCTACCACGCAATCTTTGACCACGAACAAGCACGCCTGGCATACGATGAGAGCTTCTTGCTGTGGCAGCGCGCCACCGCGGCGTTGCGTGCGTCCGGTTCGTGGCAACCCTCGCCGCACACATTCCGGTTTCTCTATGATATGAATTTGCCTCTGGATCCCGCCTATGCAGCCTCTCTGCGCACATTCACCCACCACCTCTTCAGCGGACTGCTGCAAGAAAGCCCCGACATGGAGGCTTTGCCCGACCTAGCCACACATTGGGACAACATTGATGACGGCAAAGCGTATATCTTTCATCTGCGGAAAGATACATGCTGGAGCGATGGGGTGACGGTGACAGCCCACGACTTCGAGTACGCCTGGAAGCGATTCCTCGACCCGAAAACCGAAGCGTGGCTGCCCACGATCTTATTCGACATCAAAGGGGCCAGAGCCTACAACCAGGGCACGCTCTCCGATCCGGCGCAGATCGGCGTGCATGCGCTAGATGATCATACCTTGATCGTCGAACTGGAACGGCCGATCAGCTACTTCTTGCATGTGTTGACGATGCCTGGCGCGATGCCGGTGCCACGCCACGTCGTGGAGCGCTACGGCCGAGGCTGGATCGCTCCGGGCAAAATCGTCACCAATGGGCCCTTCCTGGTGGAAAGCTGGCAACCCGGAGCGCAATTGACGATGGCGCGCTACCCGGCTTATCACGGCCCGCGTATCGGCAACCTCCAACGCGCCGTGGCGATCCTCGGCGGACTGCCGCCCCAAACCGACTGGCGTGCGCGCTATGAACTGTATCGCACCGACCAAGTGGATCATCTTAACACCAGTGAATTCGCCACCGAGGCGATCCGGCTTCTGCGTACCGCGCACCCTGGCGAGTATCGCCGTGTGCCGATTTGGGTTACCACGAGCTGGGGCTTCAATCTGCGCCTGCCGCCGTTTGACGATGTGCGCGTGCGGCAGGCGCTCGCCATGGCCTTCGATCGGCTGGCCTTCACACGCGCAGTGTACGGTCTCGATGAGTTACCCGCTAGCGGTGGCATCATACCTCCCGCCATGCCGGGCCATGCCGCGGAGATCGGCCTGCCGTACGATCCGGCGCGAGCGCGAGAGCTTCTGGCGGAAGCTGGCTATCCCCAGGGCCGGGGTTTTCCAGAGGTATCGATCCTAGCCAGCGACACGGATCTTGCTCGGTCACAGACGCAGTGGCTGGAAACTCAGTGGCAAGAAAGTCTCGGCATAAGATGTAATCATCGTTTTGTGATGCCAGGCATATTTCGCGCGATGCTTGCACAACTACGGCTGCCTGCTGTCCACGTGCTTGCCATGGCCTGGATGGCAGCCTATCCCGACCCCGATAGCATTCTCCGCTCGTGGTACTGGGGCCGCATTCAGCCCCAAACGAATTGTCGCAATGCAGCCTATGAGGCACTCGTAGAAGAGGCGCGGTGCCTGACGGATCAAGCCACGCGCATTCGTCTCTATCGGCAGGCGGATGCCATCCTCAGCCGGGAAGCGGTGACGATCCCACTTAGGCGTGTCGCCATACATCTCTTGATCAAGCCGTGGGTCAGACACTATCACATGTCGCCAGTCGGAGCGGCGTTCTTCGAGCGGGTGACGATCGAGCCGCATTAGGTATGTGTTATCGCCATGTATGATATAATGAGGAGCATCAAAATGATTTCTTGGCTGCCTGGCGTCGCCACTTCAGCGTGTGAAGTCACGAACGTCAGCCGATTCGGCTTCTGGTTGGTCATTGATGATCGCGAGTATTTCGTGCCATTCACGGATTATCCGGGGTTTCGTGATGCGACGATGTCCCAGATCTATGCTATCGAACGCATCGCGCCCGACCAGATCTGCTGGCCGGCGCTCGATGTGGACATTGACCTGAAGGCGCTTGAGCACTCCGAAACCTTTCCCCTGGTTTTCAGTTGAGAGAAGGTACCCCTTGAATACTCGACGGACTGTTTTTGCGCTGGGCGCGGCGGCCGGCGCCGCCTATCTGTTGCTCCGCCAAAGACCTCGAAGATCTCGCAGACCTTCGAGGTCTGACTCAAGGTCCGCCACCGCCCTCATCACCGGCGCATCGAGCGGCATCGGCGCGACGTTCGCCCAGAAGCTGGCCGCGGACGGCTACGCGCTCGTGCTGGTTGCCCGCCGCGCCGACCGGCTGGAGCTGCTGGCGGCGGAGCTGCGGCAGCGCCATGCCATCCCCGTCGAAACGATCTCCGCCGATCTGACCGTCGCGGATGATGTCGAACGAGTGGCCGGCCGGCTGGCCGAGCTGCCCGATCTCGACCTGCTGGTCAACAATGCCGGCTTCGGCGTCGAGGGCCGCTTCGCCCAGGCCGATCTCGACCCGCAGCTCGAGATGATCCGGCTGCACGTGCTGGCGAGCGTGCGGCTGACGCACGCGGCGCTGCCGGGTATGATCGCGCGCGGGCGCGGCGGCGTCATCAACGTCGCGTCCCTGGCCGGGTTCATGGCGCTGCCGGGCGCGGCCCAATACTGCGCGACGAAGGGGTATCTGATCACCTTCTCACGGGCGCTGGCGCTCGAATTGCGGGGGGCCGGTGTCCGCGTGCAGGCGCTCTGCCCCGGCCTGACGCACACCGAGTTTCACGCCAGCCAACGCGGCGGCTCGACCGGGCAGATGCCGGAGTTCATGTGGATGTCGTCCGACGCCGTGGTGGAGGCGTCACTGCGGGGCCTGGCAGCCGGCCAGGTGATCTGCATCCCCGGCTGGGGGAACCGCATCCTGAAGCTGCTCGGCAGCAGCCCGCTGGTGGATCTCGCCGCGCCACTCTTGCTACGTTGAGGGAGTCTCATGGATAGTACACCTGCGCCAACCGATTGCGCCTATTGGACCGAACCGATCACCCGTGATGCTCAAGAAGTGCGGGCACGGCACGCGGCGAACCGGATCGCCTGGAACCAGGGCGCGACGCGTTATGCCGCCGAGCTTGAGGAAACCATCGCGTTCATCCGCGGCGGCGGCAGCAATCTGCATCCCATCGAGCGCGCCAACCTGGGCGATCTGCGGCCGTGGTGCCGGGTCGCCATTCATCTGCAATGCGCGTCGGGCCGAGATACGCTGTCGCTCTGGAACGAAGGCGTCGCGCGCGTGGTCGGTGTGGATATCTCGGATGTGCATATCGCCAACGCCCGGCGCTTGAGTGAGGCGGTCGCCGCGCCCGCGACCTGGTACTGCTGCGATGTGCTCGACGCGCCGCACGAGTTGGACGGCACGGCCGATCTGGTCTACACGGGCCGGGGCGCGCTCTGCTGGCTGCACGATCTCGACGGCTGGGCCGCCGTGATCTACCGGCTGCTCAAGCCCGGCGGGGTGCTGCACGTCCTCGACGGCCACCCGGTCAACTGGCTGTTCGATGCGGATGCCGAGACGTTGGTCGCGTCCGGGACGCACTACTTCGCGCACGCCGAATGGAACCGGGGTTGGCCGACGACCTACATGGGCGATCTGGGCAAGCCGGTCGAGGAACATGCGATCAAGCACGAACGGCTGTGGCCGCTTGCCGCCATCTTCACCGCGCTGCGCGGCGCGGGCCTGGCCGTCGAGTTGTTCGGCGAGTATCCCGACGACTACTGGGACAGCTTCCCCAACCTCCGGCCGGAATTTCGCGGCCGGCTGCCGATGACCTTTGCGATGCTGGCGCGGCGGCCGGCGTGATGTCACGGTCGGCGGCCACAGCGCGGAGACGCGACCACCCACTCACGCGCCATCAGCAATTCCAGACTCATTACCCGACACGCGTAGCATAGCCCCTTGTGGGCGTCCTGGCGGGCACAGCAGCGTTATCGGCGGGCACAAGGCCCTATGCTACGGCGCTATGTCGGGTAGTGAGATTCCAGATGTAGCGTTGAGCGCAGGCGCCCTGAGCGGGCTGGCAAGGTCGCATCCTTCGACTGCGCAGCCCAAAAACCGGCTGCTCCGCTCAGGACGCTTCGGTACATTTGAAATTCCTCACGCGCCATCAAGCGCGTTGTCTCCTCGCGGGTTGCGTGCTATAATCCCGACCATGTGAGGCCGAGCGCCGGTTCACGGATGGGCCGGCGCGGCCATGTCTCTACTTCTGGGATGACCGGCGATGGCATACGAAGACCTCTTTCGCAAAGTTGGCGACGAATACGGGCTGGACTGGCGGCTGCTGGCCCAGCAGTCGTGGCGCGAGAGCCGCTTCGACCCGCTGGCCGTGGGCGCGGCCACCGACATGGGGCTGATGCAAATCCTGCCGAGCACGTGGGACGAGTGGGCGCCGAAGGTGGGCGCGTTCGACCCGTTCGACCCCGAGAGCAACATCCGCGTGGCGGCCGCGATCCTGGCCTATCTGCGGGCCACGCTCACCAAGCTCGGCCGGCCCGAGACGCATTGGTGGCTGGTGGCCTACAATTGGGGCATCGGCAACGTCTCCCGCCTGGTGAAAAGCAATGGGACGTGGAGCCAGGTGCCTCCGGTGCGCCAGGCGTATGCCATTGATATTATCCTGGCGGCTGAAGCGGATGCCCTGGCCGCGCAGCTCGGCCCGACGGCCAAACAGGTGTATGGATGAGGAAGCCATGAACGACACACACACCACCGAAACGGAGATTCTCGCGCTGCTCGACCGGCATCTGCGCAGCATTTGGGCGGGCGATTTGGCGATCTACACCGCGACGACTGCGCCGGATGTGACGTTTTATGAGTGGTATATCAGCACGCAGCGCATTGATGGGCTGGACTTTCATCTGCGGGAGACGGCGGCCAACCACCGCGCCGCCGAGGCGCGACGGCAGGCCGGCCACCGCTACGAAGTGGAGCATGAGGTGCTGGCGCCCAAGGTGCAGATCTACGGCGAAACTGCGATCGTCACCTACACGCTGTTGATGCGCTACACCACCGACGAGGGGGTCCGGCACACCGAACACAACGAGACGCGCGTCTTCCACCGTGGGCCGGACGGCTGGCGCCTGGTGCACTGTCACAAATCGCCCATGTGGCCCGCGCCGCACGACCCGGCGGGGTGACGGGGTGACACGGTGACATGGTGACACGGTAACTTGGTAGATTGGTAACTTGGTGACATGGTGACACGGTGACATGGTGCTCGTCTCCTTGTTTCCCTGTCTCCTTGTTTCCCTGTCTCCTTGTTTCCTTGTTTCCCTGTCTCCTTGTTTCCTTATCTACCAACCTACCAATCTACCACCCACCCAAAAAGGAACAACCCATCGTGATCGAAATCGCAATTCCCGGAGATGGCAGTTTCCGGCTGAATTATCTGGTCATGGACTACAACGGCACCCTGGCCTGCAACGGCATCCTGCTGGAAGGGGTCACCGACCGGCTGGCTGCGCTCGCCAGGCAGCTTTCGGTCTACATCCTCACCGCGGACACCTTCGGCACGGCCGGCGCCGTGCTGGCGGGGCTGCCCTGCACCGTCCACATCCTGCCGCAGGTGGGCCAGAACCATGCCAAGATGGCCATCGTGACGCAACTCGGCCGCGGGGAGACGGTCTGCATCGGCAACGGCCGCAATGACAAGCTGATGTTGCAGGCCGCGGCCCTGGGCATCGCGATCATCGGGCCGGAAGGCGCGGCCGCCGACGCGGTCCAGGCCGCCGACATCGTCGCGCCCTCCATCCAGGTCGCGCTCGATCTGCTGCTGCACCCGCTGCGGTTGGTGGCGACGTTAAGGTCGTAGGGGGGTAGATTGGTAGATTGGTAGATTGGTAGATTGGTGGATTGGGCGGCTGCGGTATGAGCTTGCGGGCAGCCCGACTTGACGACCGAGGGTCGGGGCTTGTACAATGTTCCTGTGCAAAACTATTGCTCATCCTCGTGAGGCATGTGACTATGACCTACCAGACCACCTACTCCCGGGCACGCGCAAGCCTGGCAGCCCTGTGCAACCGCGCCGAAAACGACCGCGAGGTGATCCTGATCCAGCGGCGCGGTCGCGAGGACGTCGCGCTGATCGCCGCGAGCGAACTGTCCAGCTTGGAAGAGACCGCGCACTTGCTCCGTTCGCCGGCCAACGCCGAACGCCTGTTAGCAGCCCTGGCGCGCGCCCGCATGCAAACTGCGCCGCCGGAAACGCTGGACGAACTGCGCCGCGAGGTGGGGCTTGACGCAGCAGCCTGAGCCGCGCGTCGCGATCTTCCAGGGGGAGTTCCGCGAAGACCTGCGCTACTGGGTGGAGGCGCAGCGATGCAATTGTGCTCTGACCACGACCGTCGAAAATTGCGATCTACCGCCCCAAACAGGCGTCGTACCGTCAAAATTAGCGTCACACCGCCAAAATTAGCATTGTACCAGCAGAGATAAGCATCGTACCGCCAAAATTAGCATCGTACCGCCATGGATAAGCGTCGTACCGCCAAAATTAGCATTGTACCGGCAGAGATAAGCATCGTACCGCCAAAGTTAGTATCGTACCGCCATAGATAGGCGTCGTACCGCCAAAATTAGCATTGTACCCGTCAGAATAAGGAGCGAGCCAATGAGACGTCAGAGCCGATGGTTGCCATCACTACTCCTGTGACCCTATTCCTGACTACGCGTACTCTGGCGACGCCCCGCATATGCCGGCGTCACCACAATACCCCACAATCCAGCGGATTGTGATACAATATCGCTGTACCACACTGACACCGCAACGGGGCATCGTTCATGACCGAACCGCACTCCGCTGATATCCGCCAATACCTGACGACCGCCTATGGTGACGAAGACCTCACGACCTTCTGTTTCGATTACTTCCGCGACGTCTACGATAACTTCACCACAGGGATGACCAAAGGGCAGAAGATCCAGCTTCTCCTGGATCGCTGCCAGCGCCGTGAAGCAATCCCCGACCTGCTGGTCGCTCTGGAGCGAGACCGGTCGGAGCAATACCGAAAGCGCTTCGGCGCGCCTGCTGTAGAAGCTCGTCCCGTGTCCCCGCAGCCAGCGCGTGACCCACGCCAGGTTTTCATCAGCCACACGCACGAAGATACCGACTTCGCGCACCGACTGGCCGCCGACCTGCAGAAGAACGGCTGGCGCGTCTGGCTTGCGCCGGACAGCATCCGGCCCGGCGAGAAGTGGGTGGAGGCGATCGAGCGAGGGCTGGAAGAAAGCAGCGTGTTCGCAGTTCTGCTGACACCCGCGGCCGTGAAGTCGCGCTGGGTCAAGACCGAAACCAACCTGGCGATTGAGATGGAACACCAGGACATCTTGCGTTTTATTCCAGTCGAGATCGAGATTTGCAGCCTGCCCCTGGTGTGGAGAGCGTATCAAAGGATACCGCTTGCAGGCGAGTACGGTGACGGCCTGGCGGTGCTGTTAGCGGCACTGCGGGGGCAAACAGAGGATGACACGCCTCCTTCGGCTATCCCAACGCCGACCGTCGAGACCGGGGGCAAAGACAGTGAACAGCCGGCCGCGCCAGCCCACCCCAGCGTGGCCGGCGAGCGCCGTGTGGCTGCGCCGCCTCCGCGTTTGCAGGTCATATCGGATTCGGACGCGCAAAAGCAGTTGCGTGCCCGGCTGACTGCTGCGAACCCCGCCACCCGTGCGGAAACCGCCCGCGACCTGGGCCGTCTGCGCGTGGCTGATGCCGAGACCATCACCGCGCTGCTGCGCCTTTACCCGACGGACCCGGCCGACGCCCCCCGCCACGCCGCGCTCGAAGCGCTGCTGGCGTTGGGCCGGCACGCCGACGTGGGGATGGTGTGGGTCCCGGCCGGCGAATTCCTGATGGGCAGCGCCGACGACGACCGCGAGGCGGAGAGCGACGAGAAACCGCAACACCGCATCTACCTGCCCGCCTATGCTCTGGATCGCACGCCCGTCACCAATGCGCAATACCGCCGCTTCATCGAGGCCGGGGGGTATGCAAATTCCGCGTACTGGAAGGAAGCCACGGCGGCCGGGCGGTGGAAGGATAGCGCCTACATCGACTACGACAACAAACCGCGTGCTCAGCCGTACTACTGGGGTGACGCCAAATTGAACAGCGATCAGCAGCCCGTGGTCGGCGTCAGTTGGTACGAGGCGCTGGCCTATCTGCGCTGGGCCGGCAAGCGGCTGCCCACGGAGGCCGAGTGGGAGAAGGCGGCGACGTGGGAAGTAGTAGACAAGGAAACAGGTAGACAAGGAAACAAGGAAACAGGGAAACAAGAGCCTGCCCTGAGCCAGTCGAAGGGAGACAAGGGACGGAAGCGGCGGTATCCGTGGGGGGATGAGTGGGATCCGAAGAAGTGCAACACCGAAGAATCGCGCATCAAGAAGACAACGCCGGTGGGGAACTATTCGCCCGCAGGTGACAGCCCGTGCGGCGCGGCCGACATGGCTGGCAATGTCTTCGAGTGGTGCAGCTCGGCCAATCGCAACTATCCTTATGATCCCGACGATGGCCGCGAGGATCTGGGCGGCGGTGATACCGTG
>Ga0351900_1191_pt1 | contig 13178 bp, 10 predicted proteins | sample BONcelHT113001D3_FD_205827 | JGI IMG/M metagenome (GOLD analysis project Ga0351900, IMG submission 205827) | Enriched cells from coal bed in the Powder River Basin, Montana, United States - BONCAT cells T11 rep1 HSBNCT.T11.300.1.D3 ...
AACTAGAGCAGAAAACAGCAATGGAGTCTTATGATGCTTTGGCTTCAATGTTGGAAGAATTGCAAACGGAAAATCCTGAAATTGAAATCGAGGAAACTTCTGAAAAAATTAGAATACCATTAAATGCTTTAAAGCTTCTTGTAAAAATTCTTGAAGAAACCAGCAAGGGTAGACTTGTTTCAATTGTACCTATTGCAACAGAAATGACAACTCAAGCAGCCGCAGAATTGTTAGGATGTTCAAGACCTCATTTAATTAAATTACTCGAAAAAGGTGAAATTCAATGTACTAAAATCGGGAAACACAGAAGGATAAGATATGAGGACATTGTAAAATACAAGAAGGAAATGAAAGCAAGACAAAAGCAATTATTAATTGAAATTATGAAATCTGACGAAGAATCTGGATTATATGATACATAGTGTTCAATTTACTTGTGTATTAGATAGGAATGTAATTTATCCAATTGACATCCGTGATTTACTATTTTGGTTTGCTCATTATGAACTTTATACCCCAAAATGGAGTAATCACATCTTTGATGAATGGAAAAATGTAATGATTCGAAAAGGAGTTCCTGAAGAAGAAGCAAACAAGAGAATTAACAAAGCACAATTGGCATTTCCAGATGCACTGGTTGAAAACTATGAACCATTAATTGATAGTCTTGAACTGCCTGATCCAAAAGATAGACATGTACTTGCTGCAGCTATTAAGACAAACGCGAATGTTATAGTTACAAATAATCTCAAGGACTTTCCTGAAGAATACCTGTCAACTTTTGGCCTTAAAGCAAAAGGTGTTGATGATTTCATTACTGACATAATCGACTTAAATCAAGAGCGTGCAATTCAGGCTATTAAAGATTTGGTGCTCAATCGAACGAATCCTGATTTAGATGAATTTCAGATTTTAGATAGGTTTAGGAAACTTGGGCTGGTAGACTCTGCAAATTATATTCATTCGCTTTTATAATTTCAATTCACATTAATCTTCAAATAACCTAATCAGACTTGAATCCAACATAAAACACTAAAAACTAACTAATTAAATTCAGATATCCTTATTAGGAGAACTAAATATTCTTTAATATTTTCAAAAGTTGCAACCTAAATTAAATAGAAAGGGATATTCTGAACTACCATATTTTAAGAGGGATGTACAAATTTGAGCATAAAAAAAGGTCAACCAATTCTGATTGACCTTTATTGCTCCCCAGGTAGGACTTGAACCTACGACCTACGGATTAACAGTCCGCCGCTCTAACCAACTGAGCTACTAGGGAATATTTATTCTTTGTGAACGTTTGCTTTTCTGAAAAGCGTTGCAAAAATAACAGCTTTTCACAAAAGAAAAAATTTTTTGAAAAAAATCTTTCAAATACATTTTTTGCTTAACCAGTCCCTTGATATTACAAGGTTTTAATTATAATACGGAGTGACGTATGAATTTCTATTTCCGCAAAATAATTAACTTTAACCGCTGTAAATACAAACTTTAAAACTATTTAAATTGAAAAGCACTTTATATTTTTTACTGAGTTTTGTCCTTTTGGGGGCCATTGGCAGAAATAGTTTTGCCCAGACTTTTACTGTTGAAGTTCAAATAAAGAACCAGCCCAACAGCACAATTCTTTTTGGATCGGTCAGGGGCGACGATTTCTTTGCAATCGACAGCACGTCGTTAAATCAATCGGGTGGTAAGATGAAATTTACATTTCCGGCAAATGCGCATGCCGGAGTTTACCGCATCATCTTTGGGGTTTCTTCATACGCCAAACTGATGAATACACCTCCACAACAACTCGATTTTATTTTCGATAATGAAAACATTATTTTCGATACCGACTATAAAGACCCGGTGGAAAATCTGAGGGTGATTGAATCGAAAGAAAACACAGTTTGGTTCAATTTTCTGGCAAAAGATAAACTTTTACGACAAAACATTGATTTACTGGAAAAACAAATCGATCGGTACTGGCTGATAAAAGATACGACTAAAGTGATTGAAGCAGCCAACGAGTTTAACCAGATTCAAATGGAAAGGGATTTTTTTGTTGTTAAAACTTCGCAGGAAAACCGCGGATTGTTTGCAGCGCAAATGATAAAAAATCACAGGCAACCATTGCTCGACGGTTTTTTAACACCCGAAGAACGAAAGGTATCATATAAAAAGGAGTTTTTTCGGACACTTGATTTTACCGATGCCTCTTTAATCAATACTTCAATTTACACCGACCATATTTTCAATTACCTGGTAAGCTACAATAACCCAATGTTTACCCAAAAACAACGAGAAACGGAATATTTAAAGGCAATTGACGTTATTGTTCCAAATATCAGGCAGAACGACGAGGTTTACAGGTTTATCATGGGTTACCTGATGCATGGGTTTAATGTTCTTCAAATGGAAAATGTAATAGGGTATATTTCAAAAAAATACAACTACCCACAGTAAATTCAATAAAAAAAGAGACATATCTTATTTTTTGTTCAGACAAGATATTTTCTTCAAAATCAATTTATTTCACAAAAAATGACGGGTAAAATAAATACAAAAATTCTTTTAATACTACTGATTTTTGGAGTGATGTTTTTGTCAACCCGGGCTGAAATGATTATTGTAAATGCAGGGCAGGATTTGAATTTGGTAATCAACAGTGCAAAAGGAGGCGATACTGTTCTGATAAAACCGGGTATTTATTCCCGTGTCTCCCTGACAGACAAAAAATATTCAGAACAGAAACCGCTTGTCATCAGGGCAGATGGTTCAGAAACAGTGCTGATAAAGGGAGATACCATTTCAAAAGGGAGCGCTTTGGAAATTAACAATTGTAGTTATATTATTTTTGAAGGTATAACTTTTACAAACGCCATGTGGGGAATTTATGTAAAAAGTTCTGAACACATCTTAATCAGGAATAACGAGATATATAATACCGGACAGGAAGGATGCCATATTGGGCGGTCGTCGAAATATGTGGATGTTATCGGGAATAAAATACACAACACCGGTAAATATAACTCCAAATGGGCAGAGGGTGTTTATGTTGGAAGCGGTTCTTATGGCCGGTCAAATTTTCCTGATAATTGTGAATACATCTGGATCGAAGGCAATCATATTTACAAAACAGGAAATGCAGAAGCTGTTAATGTAAAATCAGAATGTTTTCATATCACCATCAGAAACAATAAAATTCATGATATTCACCCCGGAACCAGCGAGCAATACAACCAGGCCGCGATAACCGTGGAAGGTGGTGAGAATTCCCTGAAGAATAATTACCGGCTTGACGAAAAACGCGATGTCTGGATTGAAAATAATAATATCGAAAATGTTTCGGGTGGATATTCGGACTGGAACAATGGCATCATGTTTTTTGGAACCGGGGTTCATATTCTGAATAATACCATCAGCAACTGTGCCGACAAAGGAATATTAGGAAATAACTGGAAAGATTTGGGTCATTTGAATTACGTTTTCGGCAACACAATAACTAATTGCGGAACGGGTATATATTTGCATTCCGATTTAAAAATTAATGAATCTGACCCCGGAAAAAATCCGCATTCTCCACAAAAATGGTACTCAAACTTTTAATTCATCATGTGTAAAACTTACAAGTTGTTGTTGTGTCTGTTCCTTTTTATTGCTGCCTGTGGAGAAGCGCCCCAAAAAAAGCCGGATAAAAACGAAATCCTGAAAAGGGGTTCAGAATTGTATTCAAAATATGGATGTGCGGTTTGCCATTCGCTGGATGGGACAATTGTTTACGGGCCACCCCTGAATGAAATTTATATGAAAAATGTAAAAGTTATTCGCAACGGTAAGGAATTTACTGTGATTGCCGACCGTGAGTATTTAAAAAAAGCCATCACTGAACCACGCTATGAAAAAGTACTGGGATACCAGAATAAAGAAATGCCCCTTACTCAAATATCTAAAGAAGAAACTGAAATACTGGTTGATTATATTATTGCATTGGACGAAAAAAATAAAACTGGTAAATGATAGATGTATCCGGTTAGAAATAATTTAATATTGATTGCTGCTATTCTTGTCGTAAATGCGGTCCATTGCCAGGAATCCAAACCGGGCAAAAGGATTTCGGTTTTACCTGTTCCGGCAATTGGTTACTCGCCCGAAACAAAAACTTATATTGGAGCGGTTACCCTTTTTACATTCAATAATATACTCGATTCTTTAACCCGTTCATCGAATGCAGGCATTGAATTTAATTACACATGGAATAAACAACTGATTCTCGAATCGGACTGGAACTATTTCACACCCGGCGAAAAATGGTTCACGCGAGGATTGGTTCACTATTCAAAATACCCCGATTTGTATTACGGAATTGGATTTGACACACCCGAATCCGCCGAACTCAACTTCCAAAGCAACCGGTTTATTTTTGATGTGGATGTATTCAGGAAGATTAAAAAAGAGTTGTTTCTGGGATTTGGAGTTAACTACAAGCATTATGGAAACATTACATATCTGAATGACACTTCCATTTTTTATCCTGAATTAAAGGATGAAAACAACTTTGGCGTGAAAGTTATTTTTTTGAAAGATGCAAGAAACAATATTTTATCGCCCTCGAAAGGCGATTATTTTGAATTCAGTAGCGCATTCAATGTTGGTTCATCTTTTTATACCAAAATTTCTTTCGATTACAGGCATTATCTGGGTTTTGGCACATTAAAAAAACACACTTTGGCAGGCCGTTTTTACCAAACCAGTGTTTTGGGCAGCCCGCCTTTTTATGATTATTCTGCAATTGGCGGCGACAAATATGTGCGTGGTTATTATTTGGGAAGATTCAGGGACAACAATTTTTCTACATTACAATTAGAAATGCGGAATTATTTATTTTGGCGAATTGGAATTTCAACATTTGGGGGAATTTCGGCGGTATATGAGAAAGTGAATCAAATTGAAAATGAAAGTTTTAAACCAAATGCAGGAATAGGATTAAGGTTTTTGGTTGATAAAAGTGAAGGAACCAATTTGCGGTTCGATTATGCCATTGGCGCACACAATCAATCAGGATTTTACATTAGTTTTGGGGAATCGTTTTAAGCAAAATGGAAAAAACGTTCAAAAAACATATCATCAATTTTCTCATCGTACTCGGGTTCGGGGTCGTTCCGGCAACTGTTGTGCAGTTTTTTGTGCCTCAGCCGGTAACGCGCGAAATTCATGTGCGGAATTTTCGTTACGGGAAAGACCCTTCAGTAATCCATTGTAACCGCGGAGATACGCTTCGTTTGACATTTTCTACCGACGACACCGGGCACTCATTTTTTCTCGAGGAATTTAATATCGACGCAAAAGTAAGTCCTACCCGCGAAGAGGTTGAGATATTTAAAGTAAGCGACCCGACCGAAAGACCAGAAGTTGCGCGCGAAGTGGTTTTTATAGCCCGGCATCCCGGTATTCAGAATTATCTGGTTGCAAAAAGTAATTACCGTTGTCATGTTTGGTGCGGACCAATGCATGCGTTCGAACATGGAAAACTGATTATTTTCCCAAACACTTTGCTGGTTTTTAGTTTGGGAAGTTTAATAGGAATCCTGTTTTTATGGATTCTGGGATTTTTCATGAAAACAAAATCAATTCCTGAAATTGACGATAATAAGGCTGGTTACCGCGATTTATTTGCCAAATCAGGATTTCTGCGAAAACTGGTGATTTCGAGATGGCCGCAGATTATTTTGGTGATGTTAGCGATGGTGATGGTTTACGTGGTAATTCTGACAACCTTTTTTGGCACAAAAATGTCGGGCAGGAACCTCGGAGTTCTGTTAATGTGGGCTATCTGGCTTTTTTTGTTAATTGCTGTACTGACTCCATTTTTAGGCAGAATATGGTGTGCCGTTTGCCCGCTCCCGTTTTTTGGCGATCTCATTCAGCGCAAATCTGTTTTTGAACCAATCGATGGAACAAAAGGCGAATACCGGAACAAATATTCCGGGCTTTTTCTGAAATGGCCCAAATGGTTGCGAAACGACTGGCCCAAACTGATTGTACTTTTAGCGCTCACTACATTTTCCACCACTTTGGTTGCCTTGCCAATAGTTACCGGTTATGCAGTAATTGCAATGTTACTTCTGCCAACCCTGCTGGCTTTGATTTTTGAACACCGGGCTTTTTGCCGCTATCTCTGTCCGGTTAGTGGATTTTTGGGGCCATTTTCACGAATGAGTACACTGGCGCTGAGAAATAAATCGCAGTCGGTTTGTGACAAATGCAAACCCCGTTTTTGTCAGAAAGGTAGTCCGAAAGGCTGGGCTTGTCCATACGGAATAAATGTTGGCGAGATGGATGAAAGTACCGAATGTGGTTTATGCCTCGAATGTACCCGGAGTTGTTTGTATAACAATGTTACCATTTACACACGTCCGTTTGGCGTTGAAATCGGTAGCCGGAACATGAGCCAGGCATGGCTGATAATTGGGGTATTCACGCTGGCCATTGTTTATAGCGTGCTGTACCAGGGACACTGGCCTGTAGTTCGCGATTATATAAATATTCTTGATAAAGGAAACTGGGGATTGTTTGCGATTTATGCAGCAATTGTATGGACGCTTTCTTTGATAATAATGCCGGGAATTTTGTATGTACTTTCATATATTGGCGCCAAAATTTCCAAAGCACAGGTCAATATTAAGCAGGTTTTTCTGGGTTCGGCCGGAGCGCTGTTACCGATGGGTTTAATGTTGTGGATTGCATTTGTTTTACCGATGTTGTTTGTAAATGTAACATTTGTTTTACAATCATTTTCCGACCCATTTGGTTGGGGCTGGGACTTTTTTGGCACAGCCAGCATTCCGTGGCACCAGTTTTTACCCCGGCTTGTTCCCTGGTTGCAGGCGGGTTTGGTATTGGCGGGGCTTTATCTAAGTCTTAGAAATTTGAAAAAAACCTGGTTCATTCATCAAATCAATTACAAACAATTGCTGAAGTTAATTTTACCGATGGGATTGTTTATTTTTGTCAGTGCGGTTGGAATGATATTTTTCTTTACCAATTGAAATTCTGCACAAATAAAAATTAGTACATCAACCTGCTTAAGGGAATGCCCATGGACATTCCGACCATTGATTTATTAACAGGGTTTTTTGCAAGATCTGCTTTATTCGTTAAATCGGTTAACGAAACATAAAATTCGAAGCTAACTGCAGGTGTTTTTTTGCTGTTAATTAAAATTACAGGTATTCCAATCCGGGTGTTTAAAAAATTATAACTGCCAAAATTCTGCTGAACCAATATGCTGATACCGAGGTGATATTCAACCGGAAAATAAACCATTCGGCATTGTAAGGAAGGAGTAACATAATTTTTATAATCTCCAAGATATGCTTTGTCATTTTTTAATTCTTCATCATGTTGAGTATCGGTGCCACCCATGATTTGATAATCAGCATAATTAATTTTATCAAGGCTGTAACTGAGTTTCGAATTATTAAATAAAATACCTCCGCCAAATGTTGCAAACCATCTGCCTGTTCTGCTGCTTTCCCACAACCTTGTGTGGTTTAACATCAGTTCAAAAGGATATGATTTTTCCTTTTGAAAAGCGTCGGTTTGGGAAGGTGCAACAACATACTTTGAAAACACTACCGGAACATAACAATGAATTGAGGTCCAGTGTGTGCTGATCAATTTAAAATTCATTGTTTTAGTAAGCGTTTCAGCCTGAAGAGTTGCAAATATTCCGTCAATACTTTCATTGAGTTCTTCGTAAAAGTTCTGTTCGATGATCGATTTTACAGAATCAGAATTTAATCCCTGAACACTTTCTGAATCAATTGCTTTTAATGAGATTCTTAAATCTGCTTCTTTATTTTTTATCTCTGTGGCCAAATCTTTTACAATTCCGGTTCGCAAAGCATCCATTTTCTCTTTTTGGGTGGCTTTATTTTGATTGACAGAACAATCAGCAAAGCGGGTTTTAACTTTGCCAAGCCATTTGTAACCGGCAATGATTCCAAGACCGGTTTCATGCCTGTAATCTAAAAAGGCCGATGCGTAATTATTGGGAATATTGATACTTAAGCCAATACTGAATAACTTCTTTATTGGATCATCGGCTCCGGTTGCTTCCTGAAAATTGTGGTTAACTGTAAGCCTTGATTCTGTTGTATTAAAAGTTACATAATTTGTGAAATACGAAAGATCGGATTGAGCAGAAAGATAGCCGGTTTTATCTGACAAAAAAATGTTCATTGCCCGGTTTGATATGGCTGCCGCATCTGCAGAACCGCAAGGTATATCGGTTATTGTATTATTTATGGATTGCAAATGCGAAATTATGCTGTCGCCGTTTTGCGCTTTAATCAAAGACGCGGAAATAAAAAAAACCAGTATTGAAAATAAGTAACGCATATCAATTTTGATAATGGTTAAATGAAATCAATTTAATCTTCAAAGTGTTTTATCTAAACCCCATTGCTGCAAAAGCTGATTGGCAAATACCTTTCTGCCCGCTTCATCAAGCAGCTTATTCCTGGCGGCTATCCATGTATTTGCATCTTCGCCATACATTCTTGAAATTCTATCAGGGTCTAATTCATTTATTTTACCCCAATGAAAAGTATAGGGTATATTTTCATCATCGAGCCTTTTCCATACAGCGGTGTAAAAGTTTTGGGCGGCTTGTGAAAAAGCGCCGTCAAGTTCAAGGATACAGGTATATTCAAACTTTGTAAAGGCCAGTTTGGCTTCAGATTTTTTTACGTATCTGTATGCGAACAAACCGGGGAAAGGGCCATCCGTTTTATTCATCTCCAATAGTATTTCTGTAACTCTGTTTACCTTGTCAAGTGGCAGGCCAATAGCTGCACTTAACAATTTTCCATGGAGGGTGGTATTGTTGAATATTTCTCCCAGGGTGCCAAACTGTTTTTCAAAAGGGTTTAAAACACCCGCCAGTAATTTATTTACAAGAGTTGGCACCAGAGCAGGAATTGAATCAGTAAGCCGGCCAATAAAACAAGGGGCGTCATCTCCCGGACCAATTCCTTCAGCATTGACAAAAGGTCGAACATAATCATCACGGTAAGGCCTTTTATAAAAAGCAGATACGTATGCTTCGTTTTCACGGTCGTAAGGATTTAGTACTACTGCAAAATGAAAAGGTCTTTCGTCACCGAAGGGTAAATCCAATCCGTTGAAATTCAGTGTACCCATGACCTCTTTTAGTTGATTGTCAAAAGGCATTTTTCGCATATAAGTTTCCAGTAAAAACAGATCTTCTGCCTCCACTATCACACCGTGAATAATTCCAAAACTCCCAAAGCTTACAAGGGTTGAATTGAACAAATCATCATCTCTAACAAGTTCAGTCTGTAACTTTTGAATAAATGAATCGGTCACTACAGGCGCCGACTCCCTTTCGAGCCAGATATGCCGGTCAGGGCTTACAATGAGGTGCATGCCAACCACAAAATCCTGAACGGCACCCACATCAATTGACGAACCGTGCGCTCCTGTTGCCATAGCGCCAACAATGGTTTGTCCGTTACTGGCGCCTGAAGTTTTCAGAGAAAGTTTTTTTGCACGAAGCTCTTTGCTAAGTTCCCATACTCCACAGCCACATTGGGCAAAAAGCAGCTTTTTTGGATCTCCAGTGTATTCTTCCGACACACTTTGAGCCGACAGGCTGAATGTAGTATTAAGCTGTTTTGTATCAAGCATATAACCGTTGGTGGCAGTGGCAACTTTTGTGAAAGACCATCCGGCTCCCAGCGACCGGAAAGGGGTATATGTTTTTATTTGGTCGCGTATTAATTGCTGAAGAGCTTTGGTAGCATCATTGTAACTTTCAAGTGCACCCAAATCGGGTTCATTTCCGGCAACGTAAAGCGCTTTAATTTTCTCGGTAAAATTTTCGTGTCGGTTTACCCATTCAGTTTGATTTGTATTAATCAGTTTCATGGGTTTTTATATTTCTCCCGTTTTTTTACAAGGTTTACTGCACTTCCATTGTATTTGCACAGGGCTCCATATACCCAATGTTGCAACAGTTATTAATGAGTAACCAAAATTACTTTTCACCGTAACTTCTGCCATTCCGTTTACACCCAAAGAATCGCAAACGGGAGTATGAATCTCAGTCGGTGTTTGCACCAGTCCCCAAAAAAGTGCATGGGCGGTTACAGGTTTTGAAGCCTCTGCTCCGGCTTGAGCCTCCGTTGTAACCCTGTAAGAGTAACAACTGCTTAAAAATAATGTGGCTGCAATAAACCAAACACCAGCCACCATTTTAAATTGAATTAAATGTGTTTTCATAACTGAATAAAGTTTTAGCCTTTATTAACTGTTAAGTCTTATGTAAAATCTTTAACAAAACTGCGAACCCGATTGTTCAAAATCACTCATTGGTTTGTTAACCAGATATTTATAACATTCAAAAGAAATTTCTATTTTTGTTGATTGAATGTGAAAGTATTTGTAAAACATTAATTCATAATTCCTGATGGTAATCGAAAAAAAATCTACTGAAAAAAAGAAAAGCGGAATCAAAACGATCATTCTGATAATTTTAATATTGGTTATAATTTTCGGAATTCCTTATCTGCTTTTAAATTACCAGGCCAAACGCATTGGTTTAACGAAGAAGCAAATCATCAGCCGGATTACAGGCAAATCGGATACAGGCAGTAAAAAAGTAAAAGCTGGCGGAGAAAATGTTACCGGTGAAAAGATAGATTTTCTGGAACCAATGGCCATCGGTCTGGAATTCACTGACCCACCACTCATAGCACATATTCAGGCCGTTGACCTCGACGATGACGGGCTTTTGGATGTGATTGTTTGCGACGACAGGGGGAATTTTGTTTCATGGATCAGGCAATATCCCGCCGGTACTTACACTGAAAAAAATCTTGCCAGCGATCTTATCGCCCCGGCACATGTCGAGGTAATTGATTTTGACGGTGATGGTGATAAGGATTTGATGGTGGGAGTATTGGGAATGCTTTTCCCAAACAACGATAAAATCGGCTCAGTTGTGATTCTTGAAAATGACGGTCAGTTCAATTTCACAAAACGTATTGTTGCAGAAAAAATAGCTCGTGTTTCAGATGTTCGCGCCGGCGATCTCGACAACGACGGCGATATGGATTTGGCCGTGGCTCAGTTTGGTTACGATGATGGTGAAACCCGCTGGATTGAAAACCTCGGTAACTGGAAATTCAAAAGTCATATCCTCCAATATCTTTCAGGGCCAATCAATGTTGAAATTGTTGATATCGATTCTGACGGTGATTTGGATATCATTTCACTTGTAAGCCAGGAATGGGAAGAGATTTACTGTTTTATCAACGACGGAAAAGGAAATTTCAAACCCAATCTGCTTTTTGGATCGAGTAACCAGGATTATGGTTCGAGCGGGATTTCGCTTTTCGATTTGGATCAGGATGGCGATGTGGATATTCTTTACACCAATGGCGATGCTTTCGATTATATTCCACCGCAAGGCCGTCCGTGGCATGGTGTTCAGTGGCTGGAGAATAAAGGAAACCTGGAATTTGAATTCCACCGGATTTGCAGTTTTACCGGCGCTACAAATGTTCGTGCCGCCGACATCGACAACGATGGCGATATTGATTTGTTTGCTGTAAGCGCCTTTAACATTTGGGACAGTCCGGAATCGTACAGTTTTATCTGGCTGGAAAATGATGGTAATATGAATTTTATCAAACGCGAAATAACCCGAAATCCAACACATTTGCTTGTTTGCGAACCCGGCGATTTTAACAACGACGGCCTGATGGATGTGATAACCGGAGGAATGCACACTTATCCTCCTTTCGACAAAATGAGCCGGATAACTTTGTGGATCAACAACGGGAAGCTTTCAGAAAAATAATATTCGGTTTTACATTTGCTGAAAAGCCGTCAGCATGGTTTCAAGTTTCGTCTGCTGCGATGCCGGGATATTCTGTCGCCTGCCAATATTAATGGTCTGACTGATGGTTGTAATTGCCTTTTGCTTATTGCCCAGTAACGAATATGCATAAGCAAGATGGCTTCCGGCAGCAATTAAAATATCAGGCGGACAATTGTAATAAGTAAATGTTCTTTCAGTGTATTCTCTGCCTTCTTCAATATTCCTGAACGATGGCTCCGGGCAACTTATAAGCATTTCACCCAGTCTTGACAAAAAATCGGGATTATTGGGGTGATATTCCAAGGCATTTTTGTAAAGCCCAATGTATTTGCCCCACATTTTTTGATTCCTGTAAATAGCACCAAGATTTAAAATGGTCTGCACATCTTGTGGATTGCCTTTAAATGAAGATTCATACAGTGCAATTGCCTTATTGGTTTCTCCGTTTTTTTCCGCAATTTCAGCAGATAATCTTTGCGCTTTTGGATTCGAAGGGGCCAGTTTTTTCAATTCTGCAAGGTAAACATTGGCTTTTTCCTTCTCTCCAAACTGAATTAAAAGTTCGGTAACATTAACAAGAACTTCAGGATTTTCATGGTTTTTTTCTATCAACTCATTTAATATTTCCTGCGATTTTTGTTTATCGCCGGTTACCCATAAACATTTTGCCAGATATTGCTGAATGATTGTCTCTCCGGGTTTTAATTCCAGTGCCTTTGTCCAGTATTTTGCCGCCTGTGTGTACAAACCTTTTTGATAAAAAAACATACCTGTATTTTTTATCTCGATAAAATCACCCTGAAAGAGTTGTATGTGCTTATCGGTGAATGCGATGGCCTGTTCATTTAAATTCTTCCACAAATATATTTTTATTGCTTTCGATATCAGGTATTTATTCTCGGGCAAGTATTGCAATCCGTGATTTACCAGCTTCAATGCCCAGTCTGAATGAAAACTTTGTTCCGCTTCATCAATCTTTTTCAGGAGGTAAAGTTCCGATCTCGACATCAATACAAGTTTGTCAACCAAAGTATCGACAGGCGGCGACAAGTTCACCAAATCATTTGAACGGTCGGTAAACTTTTTACCTAAATCAGTTTTTCCTTGCTGATTGTACATATTGCCCAGCAATTTATACGACGCGCCAAATAAACTGCTTGTCCGAATAAGTTCTTTTAGTGTTTCTTCAGCAAGTTCGAGGCGTCCTGTATCGAAATATATTCTCGAAAGCTCAAAATTTGCATACGTTCCAAGCGGGAAATGGCCTTGCCTGGTT
>Ga0351900_1194_pt1 | contig 13024 bp, 10 predicted proteins | sample BONcelHT113001D3_FD_205827 | JGI IMG/M metagenome (GOLD analysis project Ga0351900, IMG submission 205827) | Enriched cells from coal bed in the Powder River Basin, Montana, United States - BONCAT cells T11 rep1 HSBNCT.T11.300.1.D3 ...
GCGTCGATGTGACCGTAGCCGTAGTAGGCGTCAAAGCCAGGGGCGCCCAAGTCGCGGGCGGAGGAGGTGATGGCGTTCATGACCTCGGCCGGAGTGAAGTCGGGAGCGGCCGCATGTACGAGTGCCGCCAGGCCGGCCACGAAGGGCGAGGCCGCCGAGGTACCGGTCATGCGACCGTAGGTGCCACCGGGGGCGATGGTGTCGATGGTTTCACCCGGAGCGACCACAGCCAGGTGGGACCCGTAGTTGGAGAAGGTGGAGACGACGTCCCGGTACACGGAGCCCACTGCCATGACTTCGGCGTAGGCGGCCGGATACATGGGAGTGGAGGTGCCGTTATTGCCGGAGGCGGCTACCAGGGTGCAGCCCTTGCCGTAGGCGTAGCGGACGGCGTACAGAAGCGTGCTGCTCGCCGATCCTCCCAGGCTCATGTTGATGACCTGGGCGCCGTTGTCGGCCGCGTAGACGATACCCTGGGCAATCACGCTCCAGGTGCCGGAGCCGGTGGAGTCCAGCACCTTGACCGGCATGACCCGGGCCTGCCAGTCCATACCGGCCACGCCTTCGGCGTTATTGCCGGTGGCGGCGGCGATGCCGGCCACGCGGGTGCCGTGCCCGTGGTCGTCGGCGGGATCAGCGTCGCTGTTTACAAAGTCATACCCGGCTGTCACTCGCCCGGCAAGGTCCGGGTGATTCATGTCCAGACCGGTGTCCAGAATGGCGATGGTGACTGAGGCGCTACCGGTGGTCATGTCCCAGGCCGCTTCCGTGTTCACGTAAGGGTGGGCCCACTGGCGCGAGTAGAGGGGGTCGTTGGGGCTCATCTGCGCAAAGGCCGTGCCGTCGAGTTCCGCGAAGAGCACGTTGGGGTTCTTGCGGTAGGCGTTTACGAGGCCCTGAGCGCTCTTGCCCTTGGGCACGCTCATTATCTGTACGTCGAGGGCGGCGATGCGTCCGATCGCCTTGGCTCCCAAGGAGGCGTGCGCGCCTGCCTTAACTTGCGCCGGGGTGCCCGGCTTGAAACTCACCAGCACGCGGTCGGCGGCGTACTGCGCCGCAGAGTCAGGTGGCGCAGCGGCCGCGGTCGCCATCGGGATGACAGCGAGAATGAGTGCTAAGACCAGTAGGGAGATCAGTCTCCATGTGTTTCTTGCATTCCCGGATGACATATACATCACGATCCTTTCCGCCCACATGCGGATTTATAGCTCTGGTATGTGTATCGGCGGATAGGGGCTTCCGGTTTAGCTCCAATAGCGTAGGTCGGTCGGGAGTGTGTCTGTCGCCGTTTGGGGTACACTAATAGTCTTAGGCGCCGTCATCCGGCTACAGGGAAGGAAGCCCGCGCGATAGGGCGAACTGTGATGCAGATATCTGTCAGCCTATGCCGGTCTAGCCAACCATGAGGAATCGAGTGGACACGCCTGGCAAGACTATTGAGCCGGCCGTACCGGTGCTGCGCGCGCCCGCGCGCACTCCCGAACCCCAGCCGGGGCTTCGGTCCGGGCGCGTTCGTGGTTCTCGGCGTCGCGCGCGTCGCGCGGGAGGGGCCCGGTCGTGACGGTCGGCTTGGTGGTGGCCGACGACCATCCCCTCATCCTGGACGCCTTGGAATACCTCTGCTCCCAAGAAGACGACCTGGAGGTGCTGGCCCGCTGTGGTAACGGCCGGGAAGCTCTCGCGGCCGCCCGCAGTCTGCGCCCCGACGTACTCCTGCTGGACCTGCATATGCCCGACTTGGACGGCATCGAGGTGATCCGTCGTCTGCGGGAGGAGGAGCTCGACACGCGGGTGGTCATCCTCACCTCGGCGCTCGATGAGCGGGAGGCGCTCGAATGCATACGACTGCGGGTGCCCGGCATCGTTTTGAAGGAGATGGATTCCCAGCTGGTGCTGCAGTGCGTGCGCAAGGTGGCTGCCGGGGACATCTGGGTGGAGAAAGACTCCTTCAGCCGGGCCCTGGAGCTCCTGCTTCGGCGTGAGGAAGGCATGCAGAGCCTGGCCGTGCGCCTAAGCGACCGGGAGACGCAGGTCATGACGCTCTGTGTGGAAGGTTTGAGTAACAGCGATATCGCCGAGCGCCTCTTTGTCAGCGAGGGCACGGTGAAGACCCACCTACACAACGTGTACAAGAAGCTGGAGCTGGGGAGCCGCGCCGAGCTGGTGCACTTCGCCCATCAGAACGGCCTGGTCTGATCCTCCCCCTCAGTTAGCCCCATTTCTACCCCGGGGTTGTAGGCATCTCCATCTTGTGGCCGATTGTATGGCGCTACGGGCCCCCGTAAGCTCGTAGTATGGATACGCAACTACCCCCAGAGGAACGCCAAGCGGCCGGAAGACGAAGGTTGCGTCTGCCGGCCCGGTCGGACGGAGGAGCGGGCGGCGCCCGCCACTTCTTTCGGGCAGGCCTCTATCTTGTTACCTTCCTGCTCCTCGTGGCTCTTGTTGTGGGCGGGGCCGGACCGGACGCGCTTAAGACAAGCCTCTCTGAGCAGGGTCTTGAGTCCGCGGTCCGCGAGACTGTGGAAGCCGCGCCGGAGGGCAGCCGGACGGATTGGTACCGGCACCAGACCGGTGAGGAGGGCGTGGTGGCCTCGGCGTCGGTGGCCCCTCGGCCGGTGTTCTCCGCTCCGGCAGACACCCCTGCGGATAGGAACACGGGCGGCTACACGTACGTGGCCACCCCGACCCCTGTCGTCGAGGAGCCGCCCGTGACCGGGACGGTCGGGACGGAGACATCCTCCACCAGCGTCTCTCCGCCGGAGCTGGTGACGCTGGAGCCGCAGACCTCCTCAACCTGGATCGCTCCGAAGACACCGGTGACGCTGCCGCCGGAGACCTCCTCCACCTGGATCGCCCCCGACCCCGAGGAGCCGGTGACGCTCGAGACCGAGACCTCCTCCGCCTCTCTAGCCCCCGAGGGATCCTAGTAGCGAGAGAGGTCCCTTCGCCGGCAGGTTAGAGAAGAGAAGTCCGGTTCCGCCCCGCCCGCATTCGGCTGGCCCCCAGCTTGACCTACATTCTTCGCCACCCCTTTCTCGTCTCCTCCCCCCATGTCAAGAAGATTTCTACCTTGGGGGTGTAGGCATCTCTATCCCCCGACCGATTGGCAGGCCCAGGCGTTTTTCGTAAGCTTCAAGCCATGATCCAGAGAGACGACAGCCATGAGCGCCGAGCAGTAGACGGGGAACGCCGCGCAGCCGACCGCCGCGCCGCCCGCCGCCACCAGGTGCGCTTGCAAGTGCAACTGGACACGGGAGAGGGCGTAACTCGTGACTTCTCCCTGGCCGGACTGTATCTGCTCACTCCCCGGCCGCTTGAGCTGGGGGAGGAGATCGAGCTCAAAGTGGCGGTGCCCGATCGGGAGAGCCCTGATCCCCACTGGCTGCGCTGCCAGGGCAACGTGGTACGCGTGGAGCCCACCGACAACGGCTTGGTGGGAGCGGGAGTGGCGTTTGCGCCGGAGTGCCTGAGCCTGTTGCAGGCAGTCTGTTAAGCCATCATGAGTAGAACCATGAGAGCAACGACCACAACAACGAGCAAGAGGATACCCATGTCACCAGGGGTGAAGGGGGTAGTGCGTGAGGAGATGCTGCGCAGGAAGAGTTGGGCGGGAGTGACACTCAGCGACCATAGGATGTACACGACCCAGAAGGGTCGAGAAGAGACACGGCAGGCAAGCAGAACGGCAATGTTTCGGTGCGCGTCGCGCCTGCGGAGCAACAATCGCGAAAGAAAGGGAAAGAGCATGAAGAGAGTGACATTGGTCACGTTGCTCGCCCTCGTCCTGCTGCTGACGGTGGGCTTGGGTGTGGGAAGCGCGGGAATGATTGCCGGGGAGGCGAACTTCGCCTTCATTCCTAACGCCGGCGAAGCGTCGGTCTCCAAGGTGGACCTGGCGAACGGGGTGGCGATAGCCCGTTACTATACGGCTCCGCGTCAGGACCAGGAGGTTGATGCGTACGGTGAATCAACGCTGGGCGCTCCGTTTGGGGTTGACCCGTATGACTGGAGAACCGGTCGGCTGGGCATGGATAAGTGGGGTAACGCCTGGGCGGTCAACACGGGCGCCGATTTCTACACCCGCGATGGCTTGAAGCCGGGCTACAGCGCTCCCCAGGGCACTCTGGCCTTTATCGAAGGCGACGCCCCTGTCGGTAACCACGCTAGCCCGATGGATTTCGGCAGCGATCCCGCGGTCAAGGTGTTCCCTGTCGGAGCCCCTGGTGACATCCCCCGCACCGTGAACTTCGATTCCAACGGAGACATGTGGGTCGGCTTCCACATGGCCCACAAGAAGTATGGCTACTTCCAGAAATACCAGGTTACCTACGATGTCGGCAAGTTCGCCACGGCTATCACCGCAGTAGACGCCCCGGTCACGGGTGGCACCTATGACATCGCGCCCTACAACGCGGAGATCGACAAGAACGGCATCTTGTGGTTTGCCTCCTACGGTTCGACACAGCTCCTGCGGGTGCCAGGTCAAACCTACGGATCAGACTACGGTATGTACTCCTTCAATACTGGAGCTCCCAATCCATCAGAGACCCTGATCAAGTACGGGAGCATCTACCATGGCTACGGCATCCTTATTGACAACGGTGCCAACGGCGATCCCGTCAAGGTCTACGCGACCGACTATGATCAAGGTGACGGCAATCGGCTCTGGGTCAAAGTAGGGCCGTCTGCGGGCGACTTTGTTGTAGAGGCGACGATTCCCGGTGCCAAGCAGCTTCGCGGGTTGGCTTTCGACAGTTCCGGTATCATCTGGATGGCTTCGTCAGGCAACAGTAGTCTCGCCTGGTACAACCCCGCCGGTGGCGCCATGGGCGTGGTCGCGATCCCGCCTGAGATAGTGAACACGAACTACGTACCCGTCGGCGTCGGTATGGACGCGTTTGGTTTCATGTGGGCGGTGTGCCGCAATGACAGCCAGCCCGCAGGCTTCGTCGTTCAGTACGACCCGAGACATGTCGGCACGGTTGACTTCCAGCCCGGGTGGTATCCCGTCGATGTCGGCTACCGTCCCTATGCCTATGGCAACTTCACCCCCCCCACGTACAGTATCTGCGGTCACAAGTACGCAGCTACTGACGGCCTGCTTACGCCATTGGCCGGCTGGAAGATCGTCCTCGAGGAATGGGACGCGCGGGCGGGCGAGTGGGTGTACGTCGCCGAGCGAGTAACCGAAGAAGACGGCACATACTGCTTCACCTCGCTCACGGCCGGACAGTACAGGGTAAGCGAGGAGTCCCAAAGCGGCTGGGAACAAGTCTTCCCTGATACCAAGTACCACGAGGTCATCCTGCCTGAGGGTGCGACCGACCTTAATGCAGCTGCGCCTCTCTACTACGACTTCCACAACCGGTCCACTCGGATCTGCAGCGATGATACCGTCTGGGCGGCTGAAGATCAGCCCGGCCAGACTAGGTTCGTCGACGAGGGCGACTGGGCAACCTGGGTGATGTACACGATGGTGAAGGACGGGAGCGAGAAGACCTATCCGCTCTACGCGGGCCAGACACATCTCGCAGGCGAGCTGCACGTGAAGAACGATGCTGACGGCAACGTCAGCGTGAGATACGTGATCTTCGGCGGCGGCGATGGCTACAAGGATGGGTACTGCGGCGAATGGAGTGGCCTCACCGACTATCATCTCCAGGTGGTCGGCACGTTCGACGGCTTCAACCCCTACCGCAACTACAACAAGAAGAGCGGTTACGGGGCCCCCATCCCGGGCAGCTTCGATCTCAAGATGATCTACGATGAGAAGACTGACGACACCGGTTGGATCGAGGTCGGTAACTTCTCGGACTCGGTTGATGTCTTCATCGCCGCCCACGGCGTGGCTTGGTGGTGTGGATCTCCCTACCAGCCGGACGAAGGAAGCACACTGACGCAAGTCGCCCCGGAGAACAACCCGGTGGTGTCTTCCGCACCGATAACCGAGGACAAGAAGGCTAAGGGAACTGCAAAGGCTCCCGGCAAGGCAAAGAAGCAGTGATGACGGATTGCCGCGTAGCGCATTGAGTGCTACTCGGCAATTCTAGTCCGAAAGGAATAGGGCGAAGCCCCGGGAGCAAGCCTCCCGGGGCTTCGCCCTATTCCTAGAAGCGAGCCGCAGCCCTTCCCTGAGCCCAACTGTCCCTGTTCCCTGCTGCTCTTGCCTGAGCAGCTTTCGCTTCCGCACTTCCCGATGCTATCATCGGCCACCATAGTCGTGCCCGGCTCACTGGTAGGCTGATCATAGTGGGAGACGGCGAGACACTTGTCTCCTGCCGACGGTTGACGGGTGCTCTCGGCCTTGGCAACTGCGAATTCCTGCCGCACCGGAAACCGATTGCGCTGCGAAGACTGTATCTTCGTGCAGATATCAGACCAAGAGCGTTGGGGGCTTGTGGTGAAGGAGGCGATGTTCTGCGGTACGCTGCCCGCAGGGTGGCCGCCAGAGGTGGGAGGCAAGACGCGACCCGAGCCCCACGCCGAGCACGTCGAGGAGCGCGTCTCCGAGCGAACCCGTGCGGAAGGCGAGCGCCCATTGGTGGGACTCGTCCGCGAGCGCCACGACGGCACCGAGCAGCAGGACCACTGCGGGTATCCGTCCTCGTTCCTCACGGCCGGAGTCTCCTGATCTAAGGCAAAGCGCCCAGGTGGCCGTCAGCCCGAGTACCGCGTAGACGAAGAGGTGGGACGCCTTGCGAAGGAGGAAGGAGAGCACTCTAAATCCGGTGGCCTCCACGTCTTCGAAGAGCCCTGGAAACCACGAGGAGAGGAAGGCCCGCAGCCAGGCGTCGCTGTTCTCCTGGGCACCCACGGTCCCCGAGGCAAGAGCGATGAACCCGAGCCACACAGCAAGGGGTGTCCATACCCGAAGGCTCTCGAGCACGCCTCCAAGCAGCGTCTGGGGCGCCGCCCCGAGCACTGCCGTGGGTGTCGATCCGGGCTTTGGGCGGTTGGGGGACCGTCGGTCCTCGCTGTCCCTCGCTGTCCGTGTTCGTCTCGCTGCGTTCATCTCCCGAGTGTAGCAAGCTCGACCTCGTGGGGCGGGCGGTTCCCTGCCGCGGGAGGTCGGTACTGTTGCCGCGAGGCACGTCCGGTGAGGCCTGGTCAGTCGTAGGGCGGTGACACCAGGTAATGTCTTCGTCTATCGCGCCTGCTCCCCCAGACACGCTCACCTTGACGAGGGTTGCCGGTCCTCGGGCCTCCGTGCCCCTGCCCGCACGAGTGGTGTCGACGCCGGTTGAATGATGGGCCAAGTCCGCCGGGTAGGTTCTAGACTTCGTCGCAACACTCGTGTAGACGGAGGTTGCAAATGGGACGGCGTGGACCGAAGCGAAGATTGGCTGTTGAGGACGAGTATTGGCGCTTGCTAGGCTCGGGGTTGGGTACGGTTGAGGCCTGTCGCCTGGTAGGGATCGGTCGCCACACAGGGTATCGCTGGCGTGCTGAACGCGGGGGTATGCGACCGGCTCGCCTCACGCGCGACTTAAGCGGCCGTCACCTATCGTTATTGGAACGGGAACGTATCGCCGCTCTTGCGCCGGATGGGACTGGGGGTGCGCGCCATCGCACGTGAACTCGGTCGCAACCCCTGAAACGGTGTCACGAGAGTTGAAGCGCACACACTCGCTGCCACGACCGTGGCGTCTACGATGCCGTCCTCGCGCACGCCCGCGCCCGGGAGCAGGCCGGCCGCACGAAGATCCCCATCCTAGCGCGGGACCTCGAGTTAAGAGCCCTGGTGCAGGCGAAGCTAGAGTTAGAGTGGAGCCCGGAGCAGATTGCCGGCTGGTTGCGCGTCACCTACCCGGAGCGCACGGGCTGGCACCTTTGCCACGAGACGATTCACCCAGGCCCTCTATCACGCCCATCGAACCGGGCTGGCGAGGGAGCTCACACGCAGACTCCGAACTGGCCGACCGCTACGGAAACGCCGCAGGCGTCCCGACCGGCGGCAGGTCAGGTTCGTCGAGACCGACCAACTGATCCACCACCGTCCCCAAGTGGTCGAGTCTCGGAGCCGGTTCGGTGACTGGGAGGGAGACCTCATCATGGGCACCGGAGCACGAACGGCAGTCATCACCCTGGTCGAGCGCCGCAGCCGCTACGTTCACCTCGTGGCCCTCCCGGAGGGACATCGGGCCGACGCAAGTGGTGAAGGCGCTTGCGCCGGTCCTCGCCGCCATCCCCGCTGCTTGCCGTTGCACGCTGACCTGGGACCAAGGGGGCGAGATGGCCAACCATCACCACATCGCCGAGTACTTTGCCCAAGGCGTCTTCTTCACCGAACCCGGCAGCCCTTGGCAGAAACCGACCGTGGAGAACACCAACGGGCTGATTCGGCAGTACCTGCCCAAACACCTCAGAGTCGCGCGCCACGCCAGCGAACTCGACGCGATCGCGGAGCGGCTGAATCACCGGCCGCGCAAGACCCACCAATGGCGTTCCCCAGCCGACGTCTTGGCCGTCGGAGTCGCCGATTTAGCAAACAACGTTGCCTCGACCACTTGAATCCACCCTAGACCCACCCGGCGATAGGGGGTCAGGTTTCGACCGGCGTTCACAAGTGGCTCGCAGGCTGATCCGCTCTCTCACCTTCCGTCAGGGAGCCACGTACGTCAGTCTTGCTTCCCCATCAGAAACGGGGCCATGATAGCCTGCGAATGTGGAGAGGACCGTCCGGGTGAAGCGAGCAGTTCGTGTGAGGATCCAGTAGGGTGCCGCCGGCACCTTCTCTATGAGTCACGAATGCGGTTGGCGAAATGAAGTTGTTTGGCGGTGCATCTCTTCGCAAAGGGGTGATACCCTGACCCCCGGCATGTGGGTCGGCCAAGGCGGGCTACGAGTGCAAACCCTGCACGATTCGGCCAACGGCCGCTGGCTGCCGATGGATAGCCGTTATTGACGTCGTACATGTGTTGGGCCTTGATTATGGAACCACGAATTGCGGGTGCGAGCGCGGATGCTGGTCGTGAGACGAACCTGAGGGAGCCAAAGTGAGGTCTACGGAGCAGCTGATTGTTCTGTTCGAAAGCCGTGAGGCACGAATTGGTGTCATTGGGATGGGGTACGTGGGGCTACCGCTCGCCCTCGTGTTCTGCGAGGCAGGTTTCCAGGTTATTGGCTTCGACATCGATCCTCAAAAGGTGAAGAAGCTCAGCATCGGCGAGTCCTACATCAAGCACGTTGGGCCGGAGCGCGTGGCCGAGTGCGTCGCAGCCGGCCTGCTCAGCGCCACCAGCGACTTCTCCCGTCTGGGTGAGTGCGACGCCATCCTCATCTGTGTGCCCACCCCTCTCGGACCGCATCGGGATCCCGACCTCTCGTTCATGCACAGCACTGTGGCACAGATCGCAGCCACCCTGCGCCAGGGCCAGCTGGTGGTGCTCGAGTCGACCACCTACCCCGGCACCACCGAGGAGGAGGTGTTGCCGCAGCTTGAAGCTCGGGGGCTCCGTTGCCCCGAGGACTTTCTCCTCGCCTTCTCCCCCGAACGGGAGGACCCGGGGAACGAACACCACACCACCAAGACCATCGCCAAGGTGGTGGGAGGGGTGAATCCGGAGTCGACCGAAGCGGCGGCAGTCCTCTACGCGCAGGCCGTGGATACGGTGGTGCCCGTCTCGAGTGCCCGCGTGGCAGAAGCCACGAAGCTTCTGGAGAACATCTACCGCTCCGTCAACATCGCGCTCGTGAACGAACTGAAGATGACCTTCGACTACATGAACATCGATGTCTGGGAGGTTATCGAGGCGGCCAAGACCAAGCCCTTCGGCTTTCAGGCCTTCTATCCGGGGCCGGGACTGGGAGGCCACTGCATCCCACTCGATCCCTTCTATCTCTCCTGGAAGGCGGCCGAGTATGGAGTGTGGACTCGCTTCATCAACCTGGCCGGGGAGATCAACGCCCGCATGCCGGCCTGGGTGGTGCACAAGACCACCGAGGCCTTGAACGACCAGGGCAGAAGCATCAAGGGAGCCAAGGTGCTCGTACTCGGCCTCTCCTACAAGGCGGACATCGACGACGCTCGGGAGTCACCGGCCTTTGAGATCATCGAGCTCCTGCTCGAGCGCGGAGCCGAGGTGGCGTACTGCGACCCCTACTTCCCGGAGATGCCTCTCACACGCAAGCACAAGCTGCATATGACCTCGGTACCTGTCTCCGCGCAGGAGTTCGCCGAGTATGATTGCCTGGTGCTGGCGACGGACCACAAGGAGTTCAAGGCTCCCGAGCTCTACCAAGGGGTGGGGTTGGTGGTGGATACGAGGAATGCGGTGCGGGGGGCCACGACCGATGTTGTCAAAGCGTGAAGGGGCGTCGGCATACGTGCAGAGGCTCGAGTTCCCGTCGGTGGTGTGTCTTCATCTGACCGGATAGGGCCACGAGTGGAGTGGCTGGGAGCCGCCGTATCCCGCTTCCCCTGAATTGCGAAGTGTCTGGCCCGGTCCTCCGCCCTTGTGTCTGCTGGATACGGAACTAGCTTTCATCTGCGGCGCTTTGCAGTCGCTGAGTAGCTCATTGGCACGCGGTTGGCTTTGCTCCTTCTTGGCTACGCTCCTGTCCTCGCCCTGTTGCCTCGCGAGGCCACGAGTGCCAAATTCGACTGTGTTTCAGGCTCCTATACTTCACTCCGTTGTCTTCGGAACACGGAAGGTGTGGGCTTGCGGTGCAGGAGCCTATGTGCTGTAGTGCACGGTTAGTATCCATGCACACGATGCACTCTGCTAAGCGACTAGTTGTAATGTCCAATGACGTTGTTGACAAAGAGGGAGACTCTGGCGTGTCGTGACCCATGGACATGTTTATGGATAGTCCGGAATCCAGGCAGATGGTGGTGCACAATCTCGCGAGAAGTCACGCCCCTCAGCACAGAGATGCTTGGTGCCGTATGGCCCAGACGGCAGTGCAGTCAGTGTGGCTGACAGGAGGAGCTTGGCCGTGTTCTTGAATATGCGGAAACGTCTTCTCGTTGCCCAGAGAATCCTGCCACATTATCGTGTCCCCTTCTTCCGAGCGTTGTGTGCTGAGGGGCCATTTATCATTGCTGCCGGGGCAGCGAAACCTGGCGATTCGCTACAGTCGGTGTCCGATCCGGACGGTGTGCGGTTACTGCGAGTAGGAAATGTGTGGCTTGATCACCTGTGGCTGGGTAGCCCACGGCCGGTCGTATGGCAGCGTGGGGTTCTCGGAGCCGCGTTGAGTCGAAACACAGCGGTGTTCGTCACGGAGGCTGCACCACTCATGCTTTCCAGTACTGCTGCGCTCTTGGCCCGCAAGTTCCTGCGGCGACCGAGCCTTCTGTGGGGTCACGGGGTTGGTCGATACCGTGAACCGTGGGCCTGGTTCATGCGCAAGCTCTACTTCAGGTGTGCCGATGGCATTATCCTGTACGATTCTGTACGCGCTCGAGAGCTTATTGATCACGGAGTGTCTGAACGCCGGGTATTCGTGGCACTGAACAGCGTTGATACTCGAGCCTATATGGACTACGCAACAGGATTCCAGGCCGCTACCCGCCCCAACGTACTCTACATTGGTCGCCTCATACCCGAGAAGAAGGTGGACCTCTTACTCAGAGCCTACGCACGATTCAGGTCGACTAACCAGGCGGAGAGGTCCCGTCTGGTCATAATTGGTGACGGTCCCGAGAGGAAGTCGCTGGAAGAGCAAGCAGCACAGCTTGGTATCGCGAAGGTGGTTGACTTTCAAGGGGAGATCACAGATCCAGAGTTCATTGCCCCACTCATGAACAGGGCGTTTGTAAGCGTCGGTCCGGGGGTTGTGGGCTTGAGTATCGTACATAGTTTTTCGTTCGGTCTTCCCGCGTTGGTGGCTGACAAAGATAATCATGGGCCCGAGATCTGTGCCTTCGGAGATGGGCGGAACGGGCTGAGTTTCGAAAGTGGTGACAGCGCTGATCTGGCTGCGAAGCTCTCTAAGCTCTGGAATGACCGGGCGCTGACTACCTCGATGAGTGCGGCCGCGGTAGCGACTGCCCGTGAGTTCTCAGTCGAGGCGATGGCAGAGTCCTTTCTCAGAGCCGTGAACACTGTTGCCGCGGTAGGTATTAGGTGAGGGAGCGATTCGACGCCTGCTTCGGGCTGACGGTCAGGTGTCAACAGACGCCGAGTGGAACACGAGCGATGACCGGTGTAGGCTCTTGAACCCATGGAACGGCCTCACCCAGTTGCCCCGGCGGATGGCTTCGGCACTGAGGCGGACTTTCCCATACATACCGCGGCTTACCAGGCCCAGACAAGGCGTGGCCGTCTTGATGGGCACAACGGCGGTTGGCCAAGTCCTGACTGCTGCGGCATCACCAGTTCTCACGAGGCTGTATTCCCCCGAGGACTTTGGCGCCTCTGCCGTCTTCGCGGCAGTTCTCAGCGTAGCATTAGTTCTCGCGACGCTCAGATTCGAAAGCGCCATTCCGATCGCCGAGACAGACCGGGAGGCATTGAGGCTTCTTCGTCTCTGCTTTCAATGCGGCGCCGTGTCATCCGGCCTTGTAGCATTGGGTGTGTGGGTGCTTGGTCGGCAATTCGTGAGCCTCGTCGGAGCACCTCCGCTGTACCCCTACCTTTGGTTGCTTCCAGTTGCAGTCTTCTTGGGGGGAGCGTACCGAGCTCTTGGCTTCGTGGCAGTGAGGCTCAGGGAATACCCCACTATCGCTCGAACGCGCCTTGTGCAGACGGGCGCGAATGTTCTAGCGAGTGTTGGTGTTGGTGTGCTTACGGGAGGGCCGTTGGGGCTTCTGCTGGGCCAGTCAGCTTCGAGTTTTGGGGGGATCGGATCTCTCGGTCGTTTGGCACTTAGGTTCAGAGAGAATGCAGCGCCCGCGTTGGGCGGCGAGAAGTCTCAGCTGTCGCTGTTGAAGCGCTACGCGAGGTTCCCTGCGATGTCCGTCCCAGCGGGCCTTCTGAATGACGGTAGCCGCATGGTGGTCCCTGTAATGGTCTCAGCCCTCTATGGTCCCGCAGTCGCTGGCTTGGTGGCTCTGGCAATGAGAGTCATCGCTATC
>Ga0351900_1195_pt1 | contig 12867 bp, 15 predicted proteins | sample BONcelHT113001D3_FD_205827 | JGI IMG/M metagenome (GOLD analysis project Ga0351900, IMG submission 205827) | Enriched cells from coal bed in the Powder River Basin, Montana, United States - BONCAT cells T11 rep1 HSBNCT.T11.300.1.D3 ...
TAAGCTTGACCGGATTATACACCTGATCGGGTTGATAGTCTTATATGCTGCACTTTTTTTCAGCATATATTCTGCCGTGCATTACATTATAGCGATATTCAGAATACCGAAAAAAACGTAAATGTTTTACCGTTAAGCTATTTAAGGGCGAAGGGTTTAAATCTCAGAGCAAGTCATGTTCGCAGATATTGCACCCTGAGCAACTGCTCTGTTTTGCATCATCGTTGTAAATCCCTGTTTTGCCGGACAAACCTTCAACAAGAATTTTATTACCTCTTCTTTTTTTGATATATTCGTAATCCAAAGCAACCTTGCCGAGACCTCCGGTAATATCCAACGCATATTGCGGCATTGCCAGACCGGAGACGTTAGCCCTTAAATATCTCATTATCTCAATGCCTTTTTTTAATTTTACCTTAAAATGTCCGGCGCCTCTGACTTCATCAAGCTGAAAAAGGTAATAAGGTTTGACACCACAGTAAACAAGACTTTCAAATAATCTGGCAAGAACATGCGGACAGTCGTTAACGCCCCTTAAAAGCACGGTCTGGCTTATAATAATACCGCCGGCATCTCTTAATCTGTTTACGGTTTCAATAAAATCAGCGGAGACTTCACGGGGGTGGTTTATATGAATCACAATCCATAGAGGAGAACTCTTTTTTAAAGCATCGAAGTGGTCCCGATGCAAACCCTCAGGATATACAACGGGCATCCTTGTACTTATTCTGATGGTTTTTATACGCCGGATAGATCTCAATCTTGCTAAAATATAATCCAGTTCATCGGGCGAGAGCATAAAAGGGTCTCCTCCCGAAATAATAACCTCATGTATTTCTCTATCCATTTCTAAATATTGAAGTGTATCCTCCCAGTACGATCTGGCATCCCATTTTTTACCTATAAGCCTTCTTCTGTTACAAAATCTGCAATACATAGCGCAGTCCGAACTTACTAAAAAAACGCCTCTATTCTGATACCTTTTAAAAAAAGAAGGTGTTAAGGATATATTTTTTTCGTTGAGAGGATCAGTATCCCCGTCTCCGGTCAGTTCTTCTTTCGATGGAATAGATTGTTTCCTTATGGAGCAAAGAGGATTGTCCTTTTCCATAAGGTCTAAATAAAATTTTGGTATTCTAAAGGGATGAGATACGGAAACCTTTTCTATTTCTTCTTTTGTTTTTTTATCTAAGTATAGATAATTTGATAATGCTTTAACAGTATGGATAAAAGGGAGGGCAGTCGAAGTGCCCCCCCTTTTTCGCATCACCTTACTGAATTGATAAAAACTGAGCCCTTCTGTTTTTCGCCCATGCTGCTTCGTTGTGTCCTGGATCAATCGGTTTTTCTTTCCCATAACTTACTGTCTCTATAAGATTTGCATCAATCCCGAGATTTGCGAGATATGATTTTGCGGAATCAGCCCTCTTCTGACCGAGGACAAGGTTGTATTCTATCGTTCCTCTTTCATCGCAATAACCTTCGACCCTTGCTTTTTTGCCGGAGTTGGCTTTGAACCATTCCGCATTCTGTTTCAATATTTCGGCATCCCCTGGTCGTATATTGTATTTATCAAAATCAAAATTCACATCTTTCATCACGATTACAGGAACTGGCGGCGGAGTCACAACAGGAATTACCGGTTTTGCTTCAGGCGCAACAACTTTTGCCTGCGGGGCCAGCGGCGGCGGAGTTTCGCCTTTCATCTGCTGCATGAAGCATCCGCATCCACCTAATGACAATGAAGCTAAAATAACAAATAAAATAAGTCCAAATGATCTTGCTTTCATGGTTCACCTCTTTCTTCATTGGTTTAGGGTATACCCACGTATGGATATACCCTGATAAAATGAAAAACTACTTTTTCTCTGGTGCTGGCGCAGGAGCTTTTTCCGGTGCTGGTGCTGGCGCAGGAGCTTTTTCCGGTGCTGGTGCTGGCGCCGCCGGTTTTGCTTCTTCTTTTGGCGCTGGCTTTGGCGGCTCCGCTGATGGGCCACAGCTTACCAAAGTAAAACTGGCAAAAAAGGCAATAGCTATGAATAGCATCACTAACTTCTTCATGTACTTTCACCTCCTTTCATTATGTAATATTTAATACATATCATTAAAAATAAGTAAATTAAATAATTTTAATCTTTACATCTTTTTTTATTGTATCAATATCTTCTTTCTTACACAACTCTCTCCCTTGATTAAGGGAAGCAGCTGTACCGCTTGCAACACCCAAAACAAGAGCTTCCTCAAAGCTTTTACCCTCACTGAGCGAAAAAGCAAGGCCTCCGACAAGAGAATCGCCTGCGCCGATGGAGCTTCCTACCTTTATTTTAGGCGGGATGATGTGATATACCGCATCATTTGAAATACCAAGAACTCCCATAGCGCCCATCGAAACTGCTATATATTCTACAACATTTTTATAAGGTTTTGCATACTCAATTATTTCTTCAATCCCCGATATATTTTTTTCTATAAGCCTGCCGAACTCATGGATGTTCGGTTTTATTAGATAAGGCCCCGCGCTTACACCCTTTTTTAATGCGCCGTGATCAGTATCAAGAATTACTTTTGTACCTTTTTCTTTTAGAGCTATTATAATCTGTGCGTAAAAATTATCACTAATAAACCTTGGTGCATTTCCGGTGATCACTACAAGGCTACCTTTTGGAATTTCCTTTATTTTACTAAAGAAGGTCATGATCTCGATAGAGCTTACATCCGGATCTGAGGCGCTCAACAAGGTCTGTATTTTTTTATTTTTCTGATAAACTGTGGTATTTGTTTTTGTCTCGTTATTAATGCGTGTAAAATCACAGATTATTCCTTCATTTATAAGCCTGCTTTCAAGTTCCAGCCCGCTGTATCCTCCGATTAACCCAAGGACAATACTCTGACCGCAGAGTTCATTAATGACCCTCGAAACATCTATGCCTTTTCCGCCGGCAAACTTTTTTTCCTCCACAATCTCGTTTACATCGTCGTATACAAGTTCTTCAATATCTATCGTTTTGTCGAGATACGGATTGAGTGTAATTGTATATATCACCATGGCCTCAAAAGGTTATTTTATTAAATATTTTTCTAAATGGCTACAAAAATATTATATATTGTTTTTTTTCAAAACTTAATGTTAATTATATGTATTAAATAAAAACCATTAAAAGTGAAAAAATTTCTTCTGTTTCTGCCCATTCTGTTTTTGCCTGTAAATGCATTCGGGGCCGCATTCCTCATTTATAACCAGGATGCGAAAGTAAATGGTATGGGGATGGCGGGCATATCTTCCGTTGATAATCCGTCTGCGGTATTTTACAACCCTGCCCTGCTTGTCCATCAAAAAGGCTTCGGTGCTTCTGCGGGCAGTACAATGATTTCCCCGAATACCCGATTCGAAGACCCGGCAACCGGCAAAAGGACTTACGCAAAAACTTCTACCCATCATATACCTTCACTATATATTAAATATACTGAAAACAATTTTTCTTTTGGAGTAGGGGTCTTTTCCCTCTTCGGTTTATCAACGGAGTGGCCTGAAAATTGGCCGGGAAGATACTCAAGCACTTTTGCTGAAATAAAAACCACTTATATAAACCCTGTTTTTGCATATAAAATTAACGATTATCTGTCCTTCGGTGCAGGCATCTCTTATATAAAGAGTTCGGTAAAGATGAAGAACGCAGTGGATCTGAGCATGTCGGGATTGCCGGACGGTATGGCAAAACTGGCCGGAGATGGCGAAGGCGCAGGCTACAATCTCGGTATCACCTTAAAACTCCCGGACCAGTACACGGTCTCGCTCACATACAGGAGTTCTGCAAAGATAAAATACAGAGGAAGGGCATATTTTTATCTTCCTTCTCCATTGTCTTCCTCATCAACAAGGGCTGCTGCCACATTCACTCTGCCTTTTGTAGCTGCTGCCGGTATGTCGAAACAGATCGGGCCGCTTACACTGGAAGGGGATGTGCTTTATACCGGATGGTCTTCCATGAGCAGTTATCGTGTATCGTCGGAAAACGGTTCAGCAAACGCCTTCTATTACAAAGATTGGCGTAATACTCCAAGTATTGCTATTGGCGCAAACTACCGTTTAAATAAACATTTTGAAATCCGGGGCGGCTATATGTTTGACAAAAGCCCTGTACCCGCCAAAACACTTGGCCCTGAGCTTCCGGACAGCACAAGGCATATATATACTCTCGGAGCAACATGTCGGAAGAACTCATTTAATATAAACATAGGTTATCAGACTACCTTCTTCAACAATGTAAGGTCATACCTTCCTACAATGAATGGAACATACAGGAATTTTGCCCATGTCGGGTTTATAAGCTTTGAGTATAATCAATAATGCTGCTGCACTCATGTTCCAAACAGGTGAAGAGGTCTCTACATTTGCAGTAACGATACGCCGGGCTTCAGACTATTTAGTTTCACATCCGGAAACTCCGGATGTGAAACTAACGGTTTCCGAATCGGAAAGGAGGTTTTTTTCGTTCCGGCAAGGAGATCAAGGGATTGCGCAGAGACGTACGATATGTACGTCGCACAAGCAAGACAACAGATTGACGCCGGCAGGGCGGAAAAGGACCCTTTCCGGACGGAAACTATTTAAAAACACAAAAAAGAAGGAGTTCCGGAAATACAGTGCTCAAATAAACAGGGAAACACTCGCCAATCCTTATCCTTGGGACGATTACACGAAATTTCTAGTAATGAAAAAACGGTTTTCCTTAAAATAGCAGGAACCACAGGGCATTTATATTATGCCTTTTCCGACAATTTGTCGGAAAAGGCCGCGCATTGTGGATACCTCGTTGACTATACTGACAAATACAATGAACAGCTAATTCCAATTTGCATTCATGTTGACAGTTTATGGGAAAACCATTCCCTTTGCTCGCGCTGCGGGCAGCTTACCCTGAAACGATTCTCTTGCGCTCAGTTTTCAAACTCGCTGCTGAGCTCGAACATGAAAACTGTCCCGAACGCGGCCTGGCCGCAGGAATGCTTCAGATCATCGTCAGGGCGCCCAAGTTGTCCTCGATGCTCGCCCCAAGAAATAGTTTTCCCAAATTTCCAAAGTATCAGCTTGAATACAAATAGAAATATCACACCACTCTTGATACCAAAAATCTCCTTGACAACTTATTGAAATAGCAGGAAAATAGAAAAATAAGGGTGGGTACGACGGGGATCAATCGGTTAGATAGAATTTCTTCTTGGCAGGAAATAGTTGTTTATACATTTAAGAATGTCCACCAGGTTCCCACAAACAGGGGTTAAGTGTAAGAAACCCATGGATGGATAGAGAGGGTGCTCGGGTGTTTTAAGGTGTGCTGTATAGATGTATATTAATTGTTATGTGCAGCGTAACCAACTGGGGCCGGGGAGGGTAATTAGCCATGATTGATGAATCAGACGTCAGGGAACTTTTGAGGATTCAAGACGGCCATCTTTATCATCGCGAGGGCCAAGAGCTTGAGTTCAAAGAGCAGTTCAATTTTGCCGGGCTCGCAGAATACTTTAGGGATTTTGCTGCGTTCGCGAACAACCGTGGTGGTTATCTAATCTTTGGAGTTAAGGATTCCCCACGAACTCCAACTGGACTGAGCAAGGCCTCTGCGGAGCAGTTTGATAAAGTAGACCCCGAAAAGATAACGGGCTACTTGCTGGACATCTTTTCTGCTGATATTGTTTGGGAACCTGCTTTGCTGACGGTTGACGAAAAACTATTTGGGGTAATTCGGATTTATGAAGCAAGGACAAAGCCGATAATTGCGAAGAAAGATGAAGGTAGAGACCAAGCCATTAAGAACGGAGAGGTGTACTACAGGTACGGAGGACGAACTCAAAGGATTCAATATGCCGAGCTTGAGAGCATCATAAACAAACGCATTGAGAAGAACAACAAGAGTTGGCTCGACCTCATGTCTAAGATTGCCCACGCAGGTCCGCAAAATGCCGCTATCCTGGACACTGAGAGGTCGTTGATCGAAAAGGATGACGCAAAGATACTTGTTCTCGACGAGAATCTGGCGAAAAAATTGAAGTTTGTCAAAGAAGGTCAGTTCGTGACTAAGGATGGTGCGCCAACGCTGAAGCTCGTTGGAGATGTTCTACCGGTTCGAAAAGTCGAGATTGTTAAGCGAGTAAAGGAGACACTCATCAGGGAGTATCCACTGTCTGCGCTGGAATTGGCGGAGGCTGTTAGGGGAAAACTACCTGGAGTAAAGCAGAACGATATCTGCCAGGCCATTTCCGACAATGGCATGAAGGACAATCCTGACTACTCGGCATACAATTTCAGGAACAAACGGCAAGACGACGCGTACCGAGAGACCGGCGTGGTGCCTCTGGGGACGCCGAGTATATATAATCATCGGGCGGTTGAGTTTCTCGTGAAGGTACTTGGGACAGGATAACGGAGAAGCACATAACTACCGGATGCAGCCAATCGTTTATACTCTGGCTGATCCAGGCGTTAGGGAGGAATCCATGAAACTAAATGCTTCTGACGCAGTTGATGTGTTAAAGACGCTCATACAAGAAGACAGAACAGAGAACAGAATCTACCGCAATAGGATCCAGAATGTAATCTACACACTAGCCGTTGCGTCTTTCGCAATAAGCGCCTTCCTGATTGGGAAGGTTCCACAAATTGGCACGGACCAATTTCGATATGTTACTCTTTTGATTGACCTGGGCCTCATTTCCGCTATTCTAATTTTCTTTTATCGGATCAAACCAGATCTAGTTCTGCTACGAAAGTCCATGAAGGGCCGACAGAACCTTTTGAACAGCTTGAATGAGGGGGAAGTCAAGGAGATTGACCCATTCCAGGATTTTAACGAGGTAATACCCGATATTAAAGACAGTGATTTGTATTGGGAGGTTGGCTTGCCTATTGGGATAGTGATCATCAAAATGTCAGTGCTTGTCATTTATACAGCCAACTTTGTTTTTGCCAAGTAATCTCCCTAACCCTTATAAGGCCTCCGGGAGGACCAAGGAGATGTTCTTTAAAACATAAATAACTTTGGAAAAGAAGGGAGAATGAAGTCAGAGAAGGGTGAAAAGGCCAAACTTTATATAAGATATCCGTTGTCCAGTGTGCTTATCTATAATGTCAGCACGATACTGCATTTTCTTATGGGCGGAATTGGAATAGCCCTTGGCTACAGTTTCTCTTTGTGGGCGGGTTACACCTTCGGGATTCTGTATGTCGTGTTATCTTTTGTAGAACTGTATGTGGTAATGCCGTTAACTGTTTGTCCGAATTGCCTTTACTACCAGGCCAAAGACTCGCTGTGCGTATCGGGCTTGAATGTTCTCTCGAAGAGGATAGCAAAAGAAGGGGATCAGAAAGTATTCCATCAACGGGCTGCAGGTCTGTTTTGTGCCAATAATCTGTATATAGCCTCCCTCGTTGTCCCCATTCTGGCGATGATTCCTGCATTGATCATAAATTTCTCTGCTGCCCTGTTGCTCATTTTTCTGGCTGTAGCGGCTCTGCTTTTATTCCGGTTTTTCATCATCTTTCCCAAAATAGCCTGTCTTCACTGCAGTGCGAAATACAAGTGTCCACAGGCAGAAGCAATGGGTGTTCGTAACCAATAGAGTTTTTCATTGGATGTGGCCGAAACACTGTTTTGCTCTCTGCTCAGCTGCGCTTCCTTACCCTTGCAACGGCTCACCTCCGCTCAACCTTCGAACTTGCCCTGGGCTTCAAACAGCGAATGTTGGCCTAAGCGCGGCCTGGCCGCAGTGCCACCCGCTGTCGCATGTACCCGGCTCGAAGCAGGGGACCCAAGGAATGCTTGAATGCGCGACTCGCATACGGTTTCATTGCGAACGAGGTCGAGCAACAAAGATTTTCCAGCCAGTTGCAAGAATGACAAGATGTTATTTAACTCAACTATCTGGTATTATTTAAGAATATTAGTAACTTCACAATAAACTAAGGCAAATCCAGAGCATTTTCAGCTAAAAATAAAAGTCTTTACAAATCAGGTTATATTTTTTATTTTTATTATGTGAATTTTTTAACAATAAATTGAGGTATGGATATGAAAAAATATATTGTCATCTTCTTTTTGCTCTTTTTTATCGCAAATATTTCATATGCAAAGGATACTGTAAAGATCGGTCTTATAACACCTTTAACAGGTGATGTAAAAACTTACGGGGAATCGGCAAAAAATGCCTTTGTAATTGCCCTTGAGGACTATGCAAAAAAGGGGAAATATACCATTGAGCCGATTATAGCCGATGACAAAAACGATCCCACAGAAGGGGCCAATGCAGCGCTAAAACTGATTACGCAAGATAAGGTTATTGCAATCAGCGGCCCGCTAACATCGAAAGTGTCTATACCTGTCAGTGATATTGCGAATAAAAACAGTATTCCAATGATTACCAGCGCTGCTACAAATCCGAAAGTAACGATATACGAAGGAAAAAGAAAGCCCTATATTTTCAGGACATGCTATACAGATCCCTTTCAGGGTACTGTGGCGGCAAATTTCGCACTTAAGGATTTGAGGGCAAAAACAGCTGCGGTGCTCTATGATGTTAGTAACGACTACTCTAAAGGTCTTGCCGAGTTCTTTAAGTCAACATTTATAAAAGGCAAAGGAACTATTGTGACCTACGAATCCTACCAGAAGGATGATGTAGATTTTTCAGCCCTGATTTCAAAAATAGCGCTGAAAAAACCTGACATTATCTATCTGCCTGACTATTACAACAAGGTGGCGCTTATCGCAAGACAGGCAAGGGAAAGGGGCTTGAAATCAATCCTGCTTGGCAGCGACGGATGGGACTCTCCGGAATTGATGAAGATTGCAGGAAGCGCTATAATCGGAGGTTATTTTACCAACCATTACTCCCCTGACAGAAAAGATCCCGTAGCTGAGGCATTCATCAAAAGGTATAAAGAAAAGCATAGGGCAGTACCGGATGCACTGGCAGCACTCAGCTATGATGCTACAACGGTTTTGCTGAAGGCAATTGACAGCACTAAAAAACCGGCGCAGGGAGAGATAGTGAAATACCTCTCCTCTTTGAAAAACCACAAAGGGGTAACAGGAAACATCAGTTTCGATAATAATGGCGATGCGGTAAAATCTGTTGTTCTTCTGAAGGTTGAGAAGGATAAAGTGAAATATATGACAACAATTAATCCGTAAAAGCTGTAAAATGTTACACGGTGAGGTAAGGGTTTTCAAACCGGCAAAAACAATACCAAGCTGCATTCAAAAGCACGACCCACTCAACAAGTGGGTACCCCGGACGTCGACAAGGAGCAGCCTCCCTCTGGCAGGACTGGCGCAGGTATACAAGTGTTTGATTAGCTCACACGGTGAGCCGGGTACCCGCTTGCGGGTGCGGGAGGCTCCGACGGCTTGGCCGGTGGAGGGGGCGACCCCCATACGGGGACAGGCGTGAGCCCCCGGAATAAATAGCTGTACGGAGATTTGCTATGGAACTTCTCGGTTATATAATTGAACAGACTATCAACGGCCTACAGTTAGGGGCTGTCTACGCCCTTATAGCACTGGGTTACACAATGGTCTACGGGGTGCTGAGGCTTATAAATTTTGCACACGGCGACATATTCATGCTCGGGGCATTCATTGCCTATTTCCTTATCACAAAATTCGGCATGCCCATCTATCTTGTTTTTATTATTACCATGCTCAGTACAGGTCTCGCAGGATATCTCATTGAAAAGATAGCCTATAAGCCGCTAAGAAATGCGCCGAAGATTTCCCTGCTTATCACTGCCGTCGGCGTATCATTGTTCCTTGAGTATTTCCTCAGTTTAAACGCCATCTTCACCCCGAATTATATTGCCTTTCCCAGGCCCTTTGAAATAAAAACCTATGATGCTGCCTTGTTTACCGTTACCAATATACAACTCCTTATATTTACCGTCACCTTTGTCTCTCTTTTTCTTGTCTATTTGCTTGTATACCGTACAAAATACGGAAAAGCCATGAGGGCAGTCTCATATGACAGGGAGGTGGCCTCGCTCATGGGCATCGGCATTGACGGGATCATTTCATTCACTTTCATCGTCGGTGCATCCCTTGCCGGCCTTGGAGGCATCCTTTACGGGATTGCCTATCCTCAGATCAACGTATTTATGGGGATCATGCCGGGCATAAAATCATTCATAGCAGCGGTGCTCGGCGGAATAGGCATTGTGCACGGCGCAGTGTTAGGGGGATTCATCATCGGTCTTTTAGAGGTCTTTGTGTCTGCCTTTATTTCATCTACATTCAGGGACGGCTTAATATTCATCATCCTGCTGCTTGTTCTCATTTTGAAGCCAAGCGGAATATTCGGAAAGAGGATTGAGAAGGTATGAGATTCTTTCTTGAATCACGAAAATTTTTAATAGTATCTGCTGCAGCCTATATCCTGCTCAAGATACTCTTTGCCAATAATATCATATCAATCTATATTCAGCAGATTACCTTGTTTGCCTTCATTGTGACTATAGCCTCTCTTGGTCTGAATGTCATTTACGGCTATACAGGCCAGTTTTCATTGGGTCATGCGGCATTCTACGGCATCGGTGCATATACATCTGCATATCTTACAAAGATATTCGGGATAGAGGGGGTATTCTCTTTTTTGCCTGTATTGTTTATCAGCGGCGTTGCCGCCGGTTTCATAGGTTGCCTTATAGGAATCCCTATTCTGAGATTGCGGGATGATTTTCTGGCAATAGCAACCCTCGGTTTCGGCACACTTGTCAGGGTCATTCTTGACAATTCCGACAGGTTTACAGAGGTGCTTGGCGGATCAAGGGGTTTTGTCGGTATAACAAAAATTGCCAACCTTGAGCTTACGTTCTTTTCTGCATTATTTATTGTCTTAATTACAAAAAACCTTATATATTCCCGTTACGGGCTGTTCCTGCGATCCATCAGGGATGATGAGCTTGCATCAACCTCTATAGGAATCAACACATCAAGGATGAAGCTCATGGCATTCTCTTACGGATGTATGCTCGCAGGTATCGGAGGCGGCTTATATGCCCATCTTTACACCTTTCTCCATCCGTCAAATTTTGACATACTAAAATCGATAGATTTTCTCATCATTGTTATAATCGGCGGCATGGGAAGCATCAGGGGAACTATTTATGCAAGTATTATATGGGTAGGATTTATAGAAGGGCTGCGGATTGTCCTGCCCGTCGAACTGCTGGATTTAAGATGGGTGGTAATCCCGATACTGCTGATTGCACTGATGATGTGGAAACCATACGGGTTGATGGCCAAAAAATAAAACAAAGTTTTGAACTATGAAATTACTGGAAGTAATAAACCTTGAAAAAAGTTTCGGCGGTGTTAAGGCTGTTGATAATATGTCTTTTCATATCCGGGAAGGCGAGACGCTCGGCATAATAGGACCTAACGGCGCCGGCAAAACTACAGTATTTAATCTTATTACCGGGTTTTATCGTCCCGACAAAGGCGTGATAAAATTCTCAGGCAAACACATAACAGGGGTTCCTCCCTACAAACTGTCACATCTCGGAATATCACGCACCTTTCAGAACATGAGGTTATTCAGCAATCTGACTGTTTTTGAAAACATCTTATCTGCTGTACTTACCGGGAAAAGTTATGGTCTTATTTCTGCTTTGTTCCGAACAAACAATTATTTTTCTTCAGAAGGAAAAGCTGAGCAAAGGGCAAGGGGTCTTATCGACTTTTTCGGACTATCAGGGAAGGAAGACTATCCCGCCGAAAGCCTGCCTTACGGGGAACAAAGAAAGTTGGAACTTGCACGGGCGCTTTCAACAGGACCGAGATTATTACTCATCGATGAGCCCGGGGCGGGCATGAACCCCAGAGAGGTACTTGATTTTGTGGATACAATAAAAGTGATAAAAGACAAACATTCTCTCTCAATAATCATCATAGAACACCAGATGAAGCTTGTCATGGGCATTTCCGACAGGATAGCCGTAATGGATTTCGGTGAAAAGATAATGGAAGGCGTTCCTTCAGAAGTAAAAAAGGACAAAAAGGTTATTGAGGCATACCTCGGAGAAGCATTGGAATGAGTGAAGATACTCTGCTAAAAATAAACGGCATCACGGTAAATTATGGCGTAATTGAAGCCCTTCATAATGTATCGTTGGAAATAAGACCGGGTGAAATCCTCTCCGTTATCGGTGCAAACGGTGCCGGAAAGACAACCCTTCTGAAGACTATTGCCGGTCTCCTGAAACCTAAGGGCGGTAATATTGAGTTTGAAGATTGCGAGATAAGCGGGCTTAAACCTGAAAAGATAGTGAAATACGGGGTTACGATGGTGCCGGAGGGAAGGCGGGTATTTCCCGATCTTTCGGTAAAGGAAAACCTTGAACTCGGCGGATATTCACTTGACGACAGACACTTGAAAAGAGAGCTGTACGAGCTTATCCTTACTACTTTCCCCCGGCTTGGCGAGCGTTTGAAACAAAATGCAGGCACCCTGTCAGGAGGCGAGCAGCAGATGCTTGCCATGGGGAGGGCACTTATGTCCAATCCGAAGCTCCTGCTCCTTGATGAGCCGTCTATGGGACTTTCACCTATCATTACAAAAGAAATATTTGCGCTGATACAGCTTATCAACAAAGAAAAGCATATATCTATGATACTTGTTGAACAAAATGCCCACATGGCAATGGAACACTCTCAGAGAGCCTATGTAATCGAAAACGGGAGCATTGTCATGGAAGGCGAATCATCAGTGCTCAAGCACGACACCAGGGTTACAGAGGCATATCTGGGATAATAGATTTTGAATTGCGGATTGCAGATTGCCAATCAAGGATTACCCGGCACTATCTTTGCAGGAATC
>Ga0351900_1160_pt1 | contig 12860 bp, 13 predicted proteins | sample BONcelHT113001D3_FD_205827 | JGI IMG/M metagenome (GOLD analysis project Ga0351900, IMG submission 205827) | Enriched cells from coal bed in the Powder River Basin, Montana, United States - BONCAT cells T11 rep1 HSBNCT.T11.300.1.D3 ...
ACAATCAACCTCAATATTGGGAATATGCTGGGTTGCATCTCGCAACATTTGCACCCTTTCCTCCATTGAAAAAACCGGACGCTTGCCGGGATTGTGAAACACGGCGACGACCACCTGGTCAAACATTTTAGCGGCCCGCTCGAAAATATCGAGATGGCCACGTGTCACCGGGTCAAAACTCCCGGGGCACACTGCTGTCCTCACTATCGTTTCCCTCCAGTTTTGCGAAAAAACTCACAACGGTTTCTCCATAAAATTCGCTACGATAAACAACAATCCTCTTTAATTCAGTAGAAATTTTTTCGTGACGTGAATGTTCCATCACCAAAATACCACCAGAACGTAGTATTTCACTGTTCTCGATCACATTCAAAACTTTGCCTGGCCAGCCGAGATTATAAGGGGGATCACAAAATATCAGGTCAAATGAACGTCCTTCTCCGTTCAACCGACGCAATGCCTGCATCACTTCTTCGCGGCAAATCACGACAAATCCAGTCAAATCGGTCAAAATAGCGTTTTCCATCATGATTTTGATGCTTTGAACATTTTTATCGATCAGGACAGCTGTTGCAGCCCCTCGGCTCAGTGCCTCCAATCCCAGGTTGCCGGTGCCGGAAAACAAATCCAGCACTTCTGCATCCACGCAAGAGTCGCCAAGAATTGCAAAAACAGATTCCTTGACGCGATCTGCGGTCGGACGTGTTTTCATACCTTTGGGGGCCTTTAGACGTATTCCCTTAGCAGTTCCGGCAATGATTCTCACTTCAGCAATACCACCAACCATTCTGGACCAAATTCCAATAACAATATCTTACTCGAAAAGCTAACATATGGAAATAGTTTCAACAGTGGAGGAAGCATGATTCGACTTTTTTTTATTCATCTTAGCCTTATTGTTTTTTTCCTATCTACCGCCTTGCTCTGCCTATTCTATTCGGAATTGGCAATGCGAGCTGTTCCTATTGCAGTGGAAACGCCACATCCGGTTGGTGCGATCACGCTGATGCCTCTTGACAGTCGCCCCCCTTGTACCGATTATGTGAAAGAGCTTGGCCAAATGGCCGGCTACAAGGTTTTGTTACCCCCTGTCGAACTATTGGATGATTATAAAACACCAGGCCACACGGCTGAACTTCAGAAATGGTTACTGCGTGAAGTTTCGCAAACTGAGTCAGCAATTATTTCTGTCGATATGTTGGTTCACGGAGGGTTGTGGGCATCACGGCAGGGACACAATTCAGCTGCAAAAGCTGACGAGGTGATCAACCTGTTAACCTCTATCCACCGTTTTTATCCTGAAATCCGGCTATTCGCCTTTAATATCATCCCCCGCTTATTTATCGCTGAAAAAAATCTGACCGCGCAGTACCGCAACTCAATGGCAGAATGGTCAATTCTACAAGATACCTTCCTGATATTTGAAAACCCACGCGACTTGCATCGACTGCAACAGCTTGAACATTCACTTCCACCTGATTTGACCGGGCAATATCGCAACCTGTATACTGCCAACCGGGCACTTAATCTCAAACTTGTAAAATTGGTCCGCGATGGCGTCTTATCCGGACTGGTAATCGGGCAGGACGACAGCGCGCCTTTTGGTCTAGGCAACCTCGAACGTCGCCATTTGGAATGGGTTGTCCAACTGCAACCTGAGCTTCAGGGGAAGGTATTTATTACCCGGGGAACGGACGAAGTTGCCTTAACTATGCTCAGGCAAGCCACCCGTTCACCGCAAGAGCCCCGAACAAAGGTATTTGTCCATTACACCGAGCCGCATACTGCAGATTCGATATTGCCCTACATGCCGGGCCCTTTATCGCGAACGGTTGCAGAAAAGCTTGATATTCTTGGTGCCTTCCCAGTGGATGCGGCAGCCGACGCCAATTATATTTTAGTAATTCATGCCGGCAACTCCTTCAGTCAGCCCAAGACGCTTGCGAACGCAGCAGACCGGATAAAAAACTGGCTTGTTACTGGAAAAAATATCGCGTTGGTCGACTTGGCGGCCGACTGGAGTTCTGATCAAACCTTGTTGCCCCATCTGCAGGCCAATGGTTCTCCCCTATACAAACTCATTGCCTATGCCGGCTGGAACACAGCCAGTAATTCGGTCGGAACTGCAGTAACCCAGGCAGAAATGGTGCTTGCGGGCCGGTCTTCGTCAGACTTGGCAACTTTGCTGGCCCGCGACCTTGACCGGATTGGGTTTCTGGCTGAAAGATTTTTGGACGACTGGTATTATCAAAAAATGTATCGGACCGCACTAAACGATATGCTGTTGCAGCAGAAAATCAATCCCTACGCTCTGGGCGCGGACCGAAAAAAGGTTAGCCAACGAATCCGACGTGAAATGACGGATAGTTTTCCCCGTCTGGTAGGGAGACATTGGCGCGATGCCCAAATTATCCTGACAGCAAATTCTGCGGCAGTTTTCACGATCGCCGACTGGAAAATCGAGTTTGGTTTGCCCTGGGATCGGACTTTTGAAATCCGGCTCGATCTCAAGCCAACTCCAGCATTGATTGAACGGTCTGAAAGACACTAATTCATGAGGATATAATAAATATCGAATCGTAGCAGACGGTCAATGAAGAAGCCGGGCCCGGCCCGGCTTTCGTTTATTTTATGATTCGACGGGCACCGATATACCGGTCCCTGTGATATGGATTGGACATCGGTGTCACCGTTACTCGGCCGGCGCCGGAACTGGCATGAATGAATTGATCACTGCCAAGATAAATGCCCACATGAGACGGACCCGGTTCGTAGGTACTGAAAAAGACTAAATCGCCGGGTTGGAGTGAACTCCGTCCAACAGGAATGCCCACTTCGAACTGGCCATCTGCCATTCTTGGCAAATTATAGCCCATCTTATCAAATAAATAGAAGATATAGCCCGAACAGTCAAACCCACCAGGTGAACGTCCTGCCCAGACATAAGGAACGCCGAGATACTGTTTGGCCATGTTCAGCAAAACTTGAGTTTTTCGGGTATCAGTGCGGCCCCGGCTTGTTGAACTGGCCCCGCGAAAACTCTTCAAGGCTTCCCATGTGCTTAATCCAACAATTCCGTCCGCTTCCAGACCCGAATCCAGCTGAAACTGCAATACTGCGCCAAGCGTATTGGCGCCAAAGCGACCATCGACGTGCTCCGGATAATATCCGTATTCTTTCAGTTTGTTTTGAAGTTTGGCAACTTCATCGCCATACATACCCCGTTTTACCGGCATATCGGGACTAGCAGGTTGCGCCGATACACAAGGAGCCCAAGAAACAAGCAACCCAAATGCCAACAAAATCAGTCCCGTTCGAAACTTATACAGATATTTTTGCTCCATGGCTCACCTCTTTATCTAATATATCCCCTGATTATTTTCTCTCTTCTTCGCAATTATCCTTCTTTCACAGAAAAACGATGCGAAATTATTATAACAGAGTTGTTTTAAAGTTGACAATCCCCTGTTAGTTGTGTATAATTTGAAACTGTGAACTCCGGGGCGTAGCGCAGTTTGGTAGCGCGCCTGGTTCGGGACCAGGAGGCCGCAGGTTCAAGTCCTGTCGCCCCGACCAATACTGGCTGTAATGGCAAAACAAACGAGGACTTCGTTACGAAGTCCTCGTTTGTTTTGCCAACCTCATGAGGCTGCTTATGAGTAAAAGAATGGTTAGTCAACCACCGTCATAACTTCAGACAGGGGTTTGCGGGCAGGCGAAGCTCCTTCACCCGCCGGCACTCCTAAAGGTGTCAAAGCAACTAAATCATAATCTTGCCTGGAAAATCCAACCAGTTTTGAAATTTCCGGACCTGCATAAGTGGGGCCAGTCATCCAACAGGTTCCATACCCTAGAGCAGTTGCCGCCAAATGCAAATTTTGCATTGCCGCAGCAACATTTTGGATCCCTGGTTTGGTTTGGTTCATCAATTTGATATCGGCCTCGCTCAAACCTGGACCCGCTACCATATCTTCAGAAGGAACCGGATAAGGTCCGCCATACACCAGAACAACCGCCGGAGCATTCTTAAACACCGTATGATAGCCCACCGATGCCTTGAATGACTTTTGCTTATCTGGATCAGCGATAAACGGCAGCAGCATTTCGTGCTTTTCAACAACTAGTTTGGCCATTTCTTCGATGATCGACTTATTTCTGACCACAACAAAATGCCAATTCTGTTGATTTTTTCCCGAAGGTGCATGAATTGCGGCATCAATCAATTGATTGATCACCTCATCCGATACGGGTTGGTCCAAAAACTTTCTCACGCTTCGTCGCCGATAAATCAATTCCAATTCTGGCAAAATTTGTACTGACATGATTTCATTCCTCCACTGCTTCTTCTACCAAACGATTCCAGACCTCATCGAGCACTTCACTTTCCCAATCAACATTTCCTTTGTCTGACAATGTCCGGCAAACATATTCCCCGAGCTCCGGCAACTTGACCCACCAGTTTCGCCCCCCTTGCCGAATTGCTTCACGAAGGCGCAGGATTTGATTGCGATTTAACAAGCTCCGCAGGAAGTTCACAGCCCGAACCACTTCCTGAGGGTCGAGCCGTTTGACTTTTATCAACAGCGAGGCCCTCTCTGGTCCTAGACGAAGCAAACAGTGCATACACACCTCCGCTTCCAGCAGACGATAAGATGTCGTCGACACTAGCTCTTCGCCACACAACGAACACGTTGGCAAGACGCCTGGATCGACAGAACTCGCTGACTGCTGTTGGATACAGTTCTCACACCATTGCCGGTCCTTCCAATAATAAAGTTCTTCGCTAGTGTTCCCACAACGATGGCATTTGCTTTGTTCACTCATTTCAACTAACCTCATCCATGCCTTTTCCCAAAACTGGAACGAGATCCCACTGGGGGATCTCGTTGTGGGAAAGGTTAGTCGTCTTCATCCTGTTTTTCTTTTTTGTAGGCCTCGATAATAGCATCCGCCTGACGCTGCGGCACTTCCGCGTAATGATCCGGTTGCATGGTAAAGCTACCTCGACCTTGAGTGATCGAACGCAAATCAATTGCATAACGGAACATTTCCGACATCGGCGCCATTGCGCGAACAACCCCCAGTCCACCGCCGATAGGTTCCATTCCCAAGATACGACCCCGTTTTCCATTAAGATCGCCAATAATATCGCCCATATAGGATTCGGGAACGGTTACCTCAACGCTGTATATAGGTTCAAGAAGGATTGGTTTGGCTTGAACAACCCCTTTGCGAATCGCCAGCGAACTGGCGACCTTGAATGACATTTCCGAAGAATCAACGTCGTGATATGAACCATCAGTCAAAGTTACCTTGATGTCAACCAGGGGATAGCCCGCTATTACGCCCTTGGCAAAAGCTTCCCGGACCCCTTTTTCAACGGCAGGAATAAACTGCTTGGGTACCGACCCACCAAAGGTAGCATCAACAAACTGGAATGGCGAACCGGATGGCAGCGGTTCAATTTGAAGCCATACATGACCATACTGACCATGACCGCCGGTCTGCTTCTTATGTTTTCCTTCCACCTTGACACTGGTTCGAATTGACTCACGATAGGCAATTCTGGGATCGCTAAGTTTGACATCGACCCCAAACTTACGTTTGAGCCGTTCAGCCATAATTGCCAGATGCAAATCGCCCATCCCGCTGACAAGCAGTTGACTGGTTTCGGCATCTTTACGGAACTTGAGTGTCGGGTCTTCATCAGCCAAACGATTCAGTGCGTTACCAATCTTATCTTCATCGCCTTTATTTTTGGGTTCGATACATAACGTAAACATCAATCCGGGATAAGCAATCGACGGAAATACAATCGGTTTATCCTTGTCACACAAGGTATCGCCAGTCCCTGTCTCCGCCATTTTCGCTACAACGACAATATCGCCTGTATTAGCGACAGTTAGCGAATCTTGGGTTTTACCCCGCATTGTAAACAAATTGCCAATCCGCTCATTTTTTTCCTTTGTCGAATTATAAAGAGTACTGTCAGGTTTCAAAGTTCCGGAAAAAACCCGGATAAAACTTAACCGACCAACAAACGGGTCCGCCGTGGTCTTAAATACAAGCGCAGAAAAAGGATCCCCGCTGGTTCTCGTCAACACATCTTCCGTTTTGGGTTTAACCCCTCTGGCAACAATTTTATCTGCGCCCGGAGCGTACTTTACGATCGAATTCAAAAGATCCGCAATTCCAATATTTTTTGTTGCAGAACCACAAAACACTGGTATAAAGCGGCTTTCTGAGATTCCTTTTGTCAGTCCGGCATGTATTTCTGCGTCAGTCAGTTCCTCTCCTTCAAGATATTTTGCCAGAACGTCGTCATCTGCCTCGGCAGCTGCTTCGATCATAGCCATGCGCGCCAGTTCCGCCGCATCTTTCATATCTTCCGGGATGTCCGCCTCCGTTCCTTTGCCACCTTTATACATTATAGCTTTCATGGCTACGATATCAACAATGCCGACGAAAGATTCCTGAGATCCGATCGGCAGCTGCATGGGAACGATAGTACCACCAAACGACGCTTTCATTTTCTCCACAACTGCATCAAAATCTGCATTCTCCCGGTCCATTTTATTAACGAACGCAATCCGTGCCATCTTCTGTTCTTCTGAGTATTTCCAAACTTTCTCCGTCTCGACTTCTACACCGGATGCCGCGCACAAAACCACCAAAGCAGTATCGACCGCCCTGAGCGCTCCTTTCACTTCGGATACGAAATCCGAATAGCCGGGGGTATCAACGAAATTAATTTTGAAGTCCTTCCATTCGCAAGGAGCCAAGGCGTTGCTAATACTGACCTTACGCTTGACTTCCTCCGCCTCAAAATCGGTGGTCACCGTGCCGTCATCAACGCGTCCAAGGCGGGTTACCGCTCCGGCGTTAAACAGCAACGCTTCGGCCAGAGAAGTCTTTCCGGCGCCACCGTGAGCTACAATGCCCACATTTTTGATCCTATCACTTTTGTACTCTTTCAAATCGGGCCCCTCCTATTTTATCAAATTACAAGTGTCCCCAATTGTCCAAACCACATTTTTAATAAATTCTCGCTATATATCATATTTTCCTGCTGATTCTGACGATTCAAAAAAGTATAACTCATTTTATTTACATGAAAAAAACCATAAAAAGAAACCGTCCGGAACTTTGCCGAAACGGCTTTTTCATTTTATCTGTTGAAGCAATTTGCGTCAGTGGATTTCTTCCGGCAACTCGGTCTCAATACGGGACAGCACAAAACACAAATCTGAGAGTCGATTTAATACAAGGAGCACCGCTATATCAATTTTCTCCTGACGGGCCAACCTCCAAACCTGCCGTTCAGCCCTCCGGGCAGTGGTTCTGACCACATCCAGAGCTGCTGCTCCCGGATTATCGCCGGGAATAATAAAATGATTCAGTGGCGCCAATTGCGCCGTAAATGAGTCAATCAAGCCTTCTAGCCTGGCAATATCCTTTTCGCTGGTATAAGCCTGTTCTTTACCCATGCTGGCCAAATCCGACATAACCCGTTGCATCAGCAACTTTTGCAGTTCCAGTATGGTTTGACGTACTTCGTCATTTTTCACATGCGACCGCGCCATTCCCAGAGCCGAATTGATTTCATCAACGTTCCCATAGGCTTCGACCCGGGTACTGTCTTTGTCAACCCGCTGGCCTGTATACAGTCCGGTCATGCCTTGATCACCAGTCTTGGTGTAGATTTTCATTCAGCTTTCCCCCTTGACTCAATAAATTTCGACAATCGAGAAAAAAGTTTCGACTTCACGGGCGGCGCTTTCAGGGCCATCTGAACCATGGATCACATTCTGCGACATATTCAGCGCATAATCGCCACGAATTGTCCCCGGTTGAGCCTCGACCGGGTTCGTCGCCCCCATCATCATCCGAACAGCCCGAATGGCGTTGTCCCCTTCCACGATCATCGCAACGATCGGACCAGAGGTTATAAAATCAACCAATCCGGAGAAAAAGGGTTTTCCGACATGTTCCGCATAATGTTTTTCCGCCATTTCGCGTGACATCCGGCACATTTTAAGCGCTACAATCTGTAATCCCCTCGCTTCAAACCGGGAGATTATTTCGCCGCTCAATCTGCGTTGAACACCATCCGGCTTGACTAACACCAATGTTTTTTCCATATATGCACACTCCTTGCGTTTATTTAAGCCAATAATTCCTGCATTTTTTTCTGATCGAGTTTTTTAATCAAGGCCAGAACCAAATTTACCGTCGCTTCATAATCTTTGCGGTTGATAATCCCATTGTGGGAATGGATATATCGGGTCGGAACAGATAAAACGATGCTGGGAACCCCCTGCGCATGAAGGTGGATCCTGCCTCCATCGGTGCCCCCTCCTTCGGAAAACTCCAACTGGAAGGGAATCTTTGCTTCCCGAGCCGTCTCCAGCACAAAATCTCTCAACTTCACATGAGGAATAAGCGAGGCGTCATATATACAAACTGCAACACCATCGCCCAGTTTGGCCGAAGATTGATCTTCACTCATTCCTGGTGTATCTCCAGCAATGCAGGTATCTACGGCAATGGCTACACTCGGGCCAATCACATCGGCACTTGTTTTTGCCCCCCGGCAGCCGACCTCCTCCTGTACCGTTCCCACACCATAAACGATGTTGGCGTGCTTTTGCTTGGCTAGCTGTTGCAGCACGTCGGTCACCACTGCACAGCCGACACGGTCGTCCCAGGCTTTTCCAATCATAAGATCAGGATTTGCCATCAATGTGAATGGGGCAAAAGGCACTACCGGAACGCCGGGTGTGACCCCAAAGCGATCTTCCGCATCTTTCTTGTCTGCTGCACCGATATCGATGTACATTTCCCGCTTGGTCACCATTTTCTTGCGTTCTTCCGCGGACAATACATGAGGGGGTTTTGAACCTATAACACCGGGAATGTCACCCTTTGGCGACATCACGGTCACCCGTTGGCCCAGCATGACCTGTTCCCACCAACCACCTAAAGTAACAAACTTTATAAATCCTTCTTTAGTGACAGTTTTGACTAAAAATCCAATTTCGTCCATATGAGCAGCCAGCATTATTGCCGGGCCAGCTTCGTTGCCTGCTTTTTTAAATATCACACTGCCAATTCGGTCTTCCATCACTTCACATTGTCCAGCCAGACGCCGAACCATTAGATCTCGCACCCGGCGTTCGAATCCCGAAGGACCCGGAACTTCAGAAATCTCTTTCAACCATGTCAATAACTTATCCGTTTTCTTTTCCATTATTTCTCCTTTTTTGTCCTGCCAGCCCTATTCCAGAAATGAATCATTCCTTCACAATTGGATTGGACAGAGACCCTATTCCCGAAATTTCAACTGTCACCCGGTCGCCGACATTCATCGGGCCAACCCCGGAAGGAGTGCCGGTCAAAATCACATCGCCGGGATAAAGAGTCATGACTTTTGAAACAAACTCCATCAGATAGGGAACCTGAAAAATCAGATTCCGGGTGTTGGAGGATTGCCGAAGTTCGCCGTTGACCCAAGCTTTAATATCCAAGACATGTGGATCAAGTTCCGTTTCGATACAAGGTCCTAACGGCAAGAACGTGTCGAACCCTTTGCCGCGGGTCCACTGCCCATCACTTTTTTGGATATCGCGGGCAGTAACATCGTTGGCGCAGGTATAACCCAAAACATACTCATAGGCCTGTCCAGCCTTGATATTTCTGGCCGTCTTGCCAACTACAACCGCCAACTCGGCTTCATGATGAAGATTATTCGATATCGACGGATATACAACGTCTCCTTCGGGATCATTAAGAGCTGAGGATGGTTTCAAAAAAATCAACGGCTCCTGGGGCAACTCCGACTTCATTTCTTCAGCATGATCACGATAATTTAAACCGACACAAACTGCTTTCGTTGGCAAACAGGGGGCTAGCAGCCTGACTTCAGACAGGCTGATGAACTGATCTGTCACCGAAACGCTGTCAAAATAATTATCCTGGAGAACATGAATCCGATCATCTGCCATAATTCCGTAGCCAATCTCTCCATTCATCATATAGCGGACATATTTCATTATTTGTCGCTCCTCTCCAATGCTGTAGTTTCAACAAAGACGGCCCTCTGACAAATCTCAGAGGGCCGTTTGCGGCCAAACAGAAACTTTACCGAAGGGTACGGGCCAAGTCCTGAAGTTTTTGAATTCGCGCTTCGGTTGCCGGATGAGTACTGAACAGACTGGTCATCCATGATCCTGATCCGGCAAATGGATTGATTATGAACATGTGGGAAGTTGCCGGCGTTGCTTCAGGCATCATCTTGTGTTCTGCGTAATATTCAATTTTTTTCAATGCCGAAGCCAGCGCCAGCGGTTGACCCGTCAATCTCCCCGCCGACTCATCCGCCATAAATTCACGGGAGCGGGAAATAGCGAACTGAATCAAAGCTGCTGCCAGTGGGGCCAAAATAATCATGAACAGATAACCAACGATTCCGCCGCCACCTTCTTCATCATCGCTACCGCGACCCAAACCAAAAATAGCCGCCCACTGGGCCATATTAGCCAGCATGGTAATTGCGCCGGCAAGCGAAGAAACCATTGTACTGATCAGCGTATCCCGATGTTTGACATGGCTAAGTTCATGTGCCATAACGCCTTCAAGTTCGGATTCTGTCAAACCCCGCATCAGCGAAGTGGTGACCGCCACTGCGGCATTTTCCGGATTGCGTCCTGTGGCAAAGGCATTAGGCGCATCAGTGTCAATAATATAAACCCGCGGCATTGGCAGGTTGTCTTTTTGAGCCAGTTTGGCAACCATTCCTACTAATTGGGGCGCTGACTCGGCATCAACTTCGCGGGCGCCGTACATTTTGAGAACAATTTTATCACTGTACCAGTAACTGAAAAAGTTCATCAGCATTGACACCATAAACATCAAAGTCATTCCCCGTGTCCCGCCAAAGAAACTCCCGGCCGTAATCAGCAGGCCTGTTAACGCAGCCAGCAGTACGGTCGTTTTAAGGGTATTCACGTTTTTCTACACCTCCATTTTTTTGCAGCTCACAATTTTTATTATGATCTGTACTTTATATTATAAGATTTTTGGTTACATTTCTCAAGCGATTGTAATTGCGCGGCGAAAAACCGCAGCTCTCGCTGCGGTCAATGATCATAAATTGGGTCATCAACTTGCCACCATAAAATCATTAACTTGCCGGTTTTTGCATCCGAATAATCCAAACCTCAACCCGTCGATTCTTGGATCTTCCTTCGGCGGTAGTGTTCACTCCAATCGGTCTGAATTCGCCATACCCAATGGCGCTAAAATTCTCAGGTTTGAGCGAAGGTTCCTGACTCAAAAGAAACCTCATAAAGTTGATCGCCCGCGCTCCGCTCAACTCCCAATTGGAAGGATACAAATAAGTATTGATTGGAACGTTATCGGTGTGCCCGGCCACCACAATCTGTTGCGGTAACCCAGACAGTAGTTTCGCAATGTCGGCGGCTAAAGTTTGAGATTCGGCACGGAGCACAGCCTGTCCCGATTCAAACAGGGCGGAATCTTTAATCCGTAGACGGACTCCATCTTCAGTTGATTGGGCATCGAGCTGTCCCACCAAGCCATGAAGTTTTATATAACGATCAACAGCTTCCTTCAGCTGGATCAATTGTACCGTTTCCCGAAGCGCAGCCTGAACTGCAGCGGTTCCTGCCGGCGGTGACGACGGAGTCACTTCAAATACATTCGGCTTGTCTTTATTGGAAGTTGCGGCTGGGTTTTCACCCGGAACCAACTGCGGAGCCAAATGATCAAACGGAAACATGGTCGTTCCACCACCACCGAAAGCGATATTAAAAGAACGCCCCATCTGCCCCATTTTTTTTTCATCAGTCTTGCCCATCGCAAACAACACGATGAACAAAGCCAATAGCAACGTTAACAAGTCAGCATAGGGAACCAGCCAAGTCTCATCAGCATGTTCCTCGTGATGCGGCGCACGCTTGCGACTCATCAGGAATCATCCCCCTTCAGAAGCCTTCAGCGATTTTCGTTTTTCGGCCGGCAAGAACACCAGAAGCTTGGCTTCAATTGCTACGGGCGAATCCCCTGCCTGCAGGGACAGAATTCCTTCGACCATCATGCGTTTAAGTTCCACTTCTTCCTGAGACTTCAGTTTCAATTTATTTGCAAATGGATGCCACATGACATATCCGGTAAAAATACCGAACATCGTGGCAACAAATGCGGCGGCAATCGCATGTCCCAACGCATCAATATCCGCCATGTTGCCAAGCGCGGCAATCAGACCGATAACAGCGCCCAACACGCCCAATGTAGGAGCATACATACCCGCTTGGGAAAAAACCAACGCCCCGGTCCGATGCCTTTCTTCCATCAATGCAATATCCAGCTCCAAAACATCGCGGACAAAAGCGCCATCCATCCCGTCAATAACCATGGTTAGCCCGCCCCGCAAGAATGTATCATTGACGCCTGACAAACTATTCTCCAGCGCCAACAGGCCTTCGCGTCTTGCGGTTTGAGCGAACCCAACCATCGTCTTGACCAGTTCTTCCGCGTGCATCAATTGCTGTTTTTTCATTAACAATTTAAAATATGACGGCATTTTTTTAATGATTTCCATCGGAAAAGCGTTTAGCAACGCGCCAAACGTACCCACAAAAATAATCAACACCGCTGCTGGGTTAACCAGAACTTCAGGCGGTGCACCTTTCATTGCCATCCCCACAACGACTGCAAGCAATCCGACAATCATTCCGGCAACTGTCGAAATCTCCAAACTTACTCCCCCTATTACGCCACACACGCTCCGCATTCCTTTGCTGATACCCTATTCGCCGCCCGGTAGGTTAAGTCCTGCC
>Ga0351900_1196_pt1 | contig 12843 bp, 6 predicted proteins | sample BONcelHT113001D3_FD_205827 | JGI IMG/M metagenome (GOLD analysis project Ga0351900, IMG submission 205827) | Enriched cells from coal bed in the Powder River Basin, Montana, United States - BONCAT cells T11 rep1 HSBNCT.T11.300.1.D3 ...
TTGTTTTTTATTCTCTTGAACAGATTCTGGAAACACAGTTTAATTTCAAAAAAAGAGGACAACATTTTTTTCACAGTGTCCTTTTTCAAATCGTGTTTCTCATTGGAAACCTGTTTTGGGCAACGGTTACCGTTTTTAGTATCGAATGGCTGAATAAGAATGAGATCGGTCTTTTTTACCTGATACAAATTCCTGTTTGGTTGAAGCTTGTGTTGGGTGTAGCCATGATTGATATGGTTACTTACTGGTTTCACCGCTTGTCGCACAAAGTTCCGGTGTTGTGGCGGTTTCACAGGGTGCATCACAGCGACACCACGATGGATTCAACCACTTATTTCAGATCGCATCCTGTTGAAATTCTTTTCTGGTTTGGCTCTTCCAATATTTTGGCTGCCGGAATTTTCGGGCTCGATCTTTTAACACTTGGATTGTATTTTGTGGTTGCCACTCCATTTTTCATTCTCGAACATACCAACCTGCGTTTTCCGGCATGGCTCGATAAAACATTGGGTTTGGTTATTACAACGCCCAATCTGCATAAAATACATCACGAACAGGATCAGTATTACACTGATTCGAATTTTGCAGATGTATTTATACTTTGGGACAGGTTGTTTGGCACGTACAAATACAAACCGGTGGAGCAGATTAAATTCGGATTAATAGAATTCGAAGAAAATAAAAAGCAAACTTTCTGGTATTTGTTTATCAGTCCTTTCATAAAAATAAAGAGAGTACAATAAAACGAAAAATGATTATCATGTAACTATTTGGTGTCAATTCTTCGGGGAGTGACCTCAAACTTATTTATTTTAGTCGCTCAAATCGATAAATTATGAAACTGTTATTTACACTGGTTACCATTTATTTACTTACAGGGTGTGCATCATATGAGGAAAAAAAATACGATTCATGGACTGAATATTTAGGTGGTCCCGACCGAAATCATTATTCAACTCTTGCTGAAATTGATACAAATAACGTACATCAGTTAAAAATCGCATGGACTTTTGAATCTCCCGACAGCGGGCAAATGCAAATGAATCCGGTAATGGTAAACGGAGCTGTTTATGGTGTAACAGCGGGTTTAAAAGCATTTGCGTTGGATGCTGCCACAGGCAAAGAACTTTGGTTGTACACAGATTCGGCTTCATCAAGCGGAACAAGCAGAGGAGTTTCCTATTGGGAAGATGGAACGGACAAACGTATTTTTTACGCGGTTGGTACGAATCTGGTGGCTTTGAATGCAACTGACGGAACGTTGATTTCAACCTTTGGTGACAACGGAAAAGTTAACCTGCACACGGGTTTGCCAGAAGCAGCTAAAGATAAATACATAACAAGTACAACTCCGGGAACAATTTATAACGATTTAATTATCATGCCCGTAAGGGTTGGTGAAGATGCAGGCGCTGCTCCCGGCGATATCCGGGCATTTAATGTGCGCACAGGAAAACTGGCATGGACATTTCACACCATTCCCTACCCCGGAGAACCAGGCTATGAAACATGGCCAAAAGAGGCTTACAAAAACACAAACGTTGGCGCAGTTAATAACTGGGCGGGAATGGCATTGGATAAAAAAACAGGCACTATATTTATTCCGTTAGGATCAGCCGCACCCGACTTTTATGGCGGTAACAGAATTGGGGCCAACCTGTTTGCCAACTGTTTACTCGCACTCAATGCTGCTGACGGAACTTATAAGTGGCATTATCAAACCATGCATCACGATTTGTGGGACAGGGATTTACCTGCACCACCCAACCTGATAACCATTACTAAAAATGGAAAAAAGATTGACGCTGTGGCACAAATCACAAAGCAGGGAACTGTTTTTGTTTTTAACCGGGAAACAGGCGAACCTCTGTTTCCGATCAATGAAATTGCAGCGATTCCATCTAAATTAACCGGCGAGCAGGCCTGGCCAACACAACCAGTGCCTTCGTTGCCAAAACCGTTTGCACGTGAAGCGAATCAATTGTCCGAAAATGATATTAGTCCGTATGCCAACAATAAGGAGGAACTCAAAAAAATATTGATGAATTCTGACAAAAGATTATTCGCACCGCCGGATACCACATCTGTATTGTTGTTACCCGGTTATGATGGTGGAGCGGAATACGGCGGAGCCGGTGCCGACCCTGATAATGGAATTTTGTATGTTAATGCCAATGAAATGGCCTGGTTTTTACGAATGGAGAAAAGAGAAGAAATATTGTCTGTTAATAATGCAAAGACTCAAATATCAGCGGGAGAACAAAATTACCGTATCTATTGTGCGGTTTGTCATGGCATCGACAAAAAAGGAAATGCTGCCAGCGGAACTTCCGACTTAACAACCCTCGCGCAGATTCATACACAGCAATATGCCAAGGACATTATAACCAAAGGTAAAGCGAAAATGCCGGGGTTTCCAAACCTCACGAATGAAGTAAAACAACAACTGATTGATTATTTGTTTGACATTGAAAAGAAAGAAGTGGTAACTGCTAATCTGTCAACTGCACAGCAGGATTTATATCAGTTTACAGGTTATACAAAATTCCTTGATGACAATGGTTTGCCTGCAATTTCGCCGCCCTGGGGAACATTAACGGCAATTAATTTAAATACAGGTGACCACATTTGGCAAACCACTTTAGGAATTACGCCCGGACTTCCCAACCAGGATACAAATCCAACAGGATGTGAAAATTATGGCGGCCCGATAATAACTAAAAACGGATTACTCCTGATTGCCGGGACAAAAGATGGCATGTTCAGGGCTTTTAACAGGTTTACAGGGAAACTGCTTTGGCAAACAAAACTTCCGGCAGCCTCGTTTGCCACACCTGCGATGTATCATATAAAGGGCAAACAATTTATAGTTCTGGCTTGTGGAGGCGAAAAACTGGGAACCCCAAAAGGAAACACGATTGTGGCTTTTGCAATAGATTGAATTTCAATTTGTAATCCTCTTTTGCTCCTCGTCCGAAGCGGTGTTTCGTTTGCGCGTTTTTGATGCCGTGTTGCCAAAATTTTGGGTAAAGGTTATCCGAAAAACGCGGGGTTCGAAATCCAGAGTCCAGGTATTGTATATATTCAGTTCCGGAACATCGGCAGTCCATCGAAGAATATTCGTTTTAAAAACGTCAGATAGATTCAGGTTGAAACGGCTGTTTTCGTTTTTTAATTTCCACTGCGCACCAACATCAATTCGGCCCATCGGTTCCCAAACATAAATTCCGCTAAATGATGGCGACTGATAATATCCCACAATTTCAGCCGATATTTTTTTAGTAATGTTAAAACTTTGAACAGAATTAATACGGTAATTATTTAGTCCGTAATCTAAATTTTCACCCTCGTAATCGGTTTTAATTTTCCTGAAAATGTAGGTGAAATTGTTTTGCATCTTCCACCAATCGGTAACTTTTATCGGAAATGTCAGCACTGCGGAAGTAATTTTCTGACTGTCGAAATTCTGTGAAATAAAATAGGTTCGGTCTGTTTCTTCATTGTATTTCGGCTGAAAACGTGAAATCGCATTTTTTGTATCGGTATAACTAACTGATAGTATTACCGATTTAAACTGGTAGTCGGTTTTTAAAATGGTACTGAAAGCAGGCAAAAGATTAACATTACCTGAGATAAAAAGTTCAGGGGTCATAAAAACAACAAACGGGGCAAGTTCATTAAATGTCGGGCGGTCGATTCTACGGCTGTACGAAAGTTGTAACGTATTATTCGGATTGAGTTTTTGCGAAAAGTAAACCGTGGGGAACAATTCGCCATAGTGCAAATCAATAATTCCTTTCTCGGTTTCCGAATCGAGCACCGAATTCATGTATTCGTAACGCAAACCAGCAACTAAACTGGTTTTATCGGTAATACCATAACTTACAGTTGAATAGATGGCCATGATATTTTCGTCCATCGAATATTTATTGGTTAATTCAGGATCTGTCGCCCATATCCCATTTTCCAGATATTTGACAGCAATATCGTTCTTAAACCAGGTTAAAGTCCCCTTGATTCCGCCTTCCACTTTTAATTTTGAATTAATTTGGTTGGTATAATCCAACATTCCAACTGCAATATTAATGGGAGTAATTTTTGAAACGTCAATGTTCTCTCCCGATTCAACCTGCCCTGTGTTGTCGAGGTTTTCAATGGTGTAATATGATGGATTATCGTTGTAATAGTTAAGAAAATCGAAATTAAAATCGAGGATCTCTTCCTCCTTAAAATGATGTTGCAGGTTGATATTGGCCATTCCATGCATCCACTTGCTTAATTCAGCCATTTTAAGGTTTGATTGCCCTGTAACAACTCCGTCCGATTTATAATAATTTTCATTCAGTGCATCAGCGTCCCAGTCACGCAAATACCCTGAACCTAAAACACTTAATACCGTTTTGCTGCTCATGGTGTAATCGAGGCCAGCCCTGAAATTCTGAAAGGTTACCAATGCTGCGCGATTACTCTCCGACCCTGTCTCCATAAGTATTTCATCCTGCATGGTTTTGCGGTAGGTGTCGAAATTCTGGCGGGTATTATTGTAGGTTACACTGTAAGTTCCAAAATAATTTACTTTTTCAACATGGTGGTTTAAATTGAGGTTGGCCTCCAGTTTTTCGCGCGATGCAACTCCTGCACCCAAAGTAAAAGCGCCGTTTGTTCCAAAATCATCATTCTTTTTCAGTACGATATTAATTATTCCAGCGTCTCCGTCGGCATCATATTTCGAAGGCGGGGTTGTTATCAGCTCAATTCTTTTAATGTTATCAGCGCTCATTGATTTTAACATTTCAACGGCAGCTTCCATGGGCATCCGGTTTTGCTTCCCGTTAATCATTACCTGAACACCGCCCTTTCCACTCATCGAAATGGCATTGTTTTGCCTGTCAACATTAATACCCGGCGATTTTTCCAAAACCTCAAGCGCAGTGCTTCCGGCAGAAGTAATACTGTTTTCAACATTTACCACCATTCTGTCGATTTTCATTTCGTAAAGCGGCTTTTTGGCAACCACATTTACATCCTGCAACTGGTGCGACTCTGCTTCAACAAAAATGGGTTCGTTATGATAGTGGACATTTGCAGCCTTAATTTCAAAAGGTGGAGAGTAAGCTGGTTTATATCCCAACATACTTACTCCTACCAAATAAGTTCCGGGTTTAAAACTCGTAAAGTTATAGGTGCCTTCTTCGCTAGCCATTAAACCGGTTACAACGGTTGAATCTTTCTGATTCATTAAAAGCACGTTGGCAAACGATAAAGGCTGGTTATTTTCGTTTCGAACAGCGCCCTGAATTTGTGAAAACCCGGTTGCTGGAAATAAAAAACCAATAATTACCAAAAAGTATTGAACGGATTTTGAAATGCTGGTTGGGAAAAAGTGAATCACTGTCATGTTTTTTTTGTTTTTTAATTGTGCAAACATACAATGACCAAATCCGTGTGAATTGGATTATTCACGCAATTACTTGTACTTTAGAAAAATTGGTGTTTTTCTAATTCTTGATAAACTCAGATGGACTGCAGCCAAACTGTTTTTTAAAAGCACGCGAGAAATAGGCCGGGTCGTTAAAATCGAGCTGGTAGCAAATTTCAGAAACTGTGCCTGCTTTTTGTTTTAACAAATCGGCTGCCCGCTGTAAACGAAGCGAGCGCATCAACTGACCTGCCGGTTGCTCAATCAGAGCGTTCAGTTTCCGGTTGAGTTGCGAAACACTCATGTTTACAGTTTCGGCAAGCGATTCGGGTGTAAAGTCCTGGTTTTCGAAATTGGCTTCTATGGTTTTAATCACATTTTCGAGAAACAGTTGATCTACTGATGTGGCTGTAACTTCTGATGGTTTAATTACCGTTGATGTTTTAAACCGCGACCGCAGCAACCTGCGCTGATTTACCAGGTTTCTGACCCTTACCTTTAACTCTTTGGCGCTGAATGGCTTTGTAATATAATCGTCAACACCAATCTCAAGACCTTCAATTTTATCATCAAAACCGGCTTTCGCCGTTAACATCACAATCGGAATATGGCTGGTCCGCTGATCATTTCGAACTAATTTACAAAATTGATAACCATTTACTTTGGGCATCATCAAATCGGTTACAATCAGGTCGGGTACAATTTCCTGTGCCATTAACATTCCTTCTTCGCCATTTTCCGCCTCTTTTATCTGATAATCAGCTTCCAGTTGCTCGCGAATGTACGCCCTCACATCACTGTTATCCTCTACAATCAGTACAATTTCGCGGTTGTCGATGAATGGTTTTTCAGCTTCAGCAACCGTTTTTTCAGTTTCAACAATTTCTTCTTCAAGGTAAAACTTTGTTGAAAAATCGTGTTTAACAACGGTGATTTCATCAGTTTTGATTTCTTGTTTTTGCTCGCCAAACGGCAACCTTACAGAAAACACAGAACCCTCTCCTTTCCTGCTGTGCACCGTAACAATTCCATGGTGAAGTTCAACCAGTTCCTTAACCAGCGCCAGGCCAATTCCGGAACCCTCATAATTACGGGTAAGCGAATTATCGACCTGGTAGAAACGGTCGAAAATATTTGGAAGATGTTGTGCCGGAATTCCCAAACCAGTATCTTCAACCCTGATTTCTACATAAAGTGAATCAATTATTTTTATTACAACCTTTACTTCTCCATTTTCGCGGGTAAATTTAAATGCGTTGGAAACCAGGTTGTAAAAAACTTTTTCCATTTTGTCCAGATCAAAAACCACCTGAATATTTTCTGAATCAGATTCGAACTTTAAAGAAATTTTTTGTGAGTCGGCCATCGATTCGAATGAATATAAAAGACTTTTCAGAAACGAAACGATATTGAGCTTTTTGACATTCAAATCCATGCTGCCCGATTCAAGTTTCGAAAGATCGAGTAACTGGTTTATCAGGGTTAGCAGCCTTCGGGCATTACGGTTGGCCACCTGAAGTTTTGTTTTTTCCTTCAATTCAACCGACGACGACATAACGCTTTCTATCTGTCCCAGAATCAAAGTAAGCGGTGTGCGAAACTCGTGAGATATATTGGCAAAAAACTGCGATTTCAGTTGATCGAGCTGTCGTAGCGTGTCTGTTGAAACCTTTTCGATTTTTAACTGGTTACTGAGTTTAATGCGGTTCAGCTCATATTTCCGTATCAGGTAACCCAAGAAAAACAGTCCCATGCCAAAAATAATATATGCAAACCAGGTTCTCGTCCAGGGTGGTTTAATGATTACCTTTAATGCAAGCCCTTCCTCATTCCAAATTCCATCGCTGTTTGCAGCTTTCACCCTGAAAGTGTACTCGCCGGGAGGCAAATGAGTGTATGTTGCAACCCTTTCGCCATCGGTGTAAAACCAGTTATCGGTAAAATTTTCAAGTTTGTATGCATACCTGTTTTTTTCAGGGGCTGAAAATTCTAGCGCTGCGAATTCAAACGAAACAATGTCATCTTTATGATTCAGAACAATTTGCTTTGTTTCCTCAACCGACTTTTCCAGGATATGCGGTTCGGTTTTGTATGAAATAGCTTTATCCCCAACTTTAATTTTAGTAAGAACCACGTTGGGAATATTCATATTATCGCTGATTTTGGAAGGTAAAAAATAATTAAACCCCATGATACCCCCAAAAAAAAGTTCCCCGTTTTTACTTCGGAAATAAGCCCCTGTATTGAATTCGTTGCTTTGCAATCCGTCGTTTACATCATAATTACGGAATGTGTCCGTTTGCGGATTAAACCGCGATAAACCTTTGTTTGTGCTAATCCAAAGATTTTTCTGATCGTCGGGTAAAATAGCATATATCACATTGTTGGGCAGTCCATTTTCTTCGGTATAGTAAAAAAATACTTCCGATTCGGTATCAAAGCGGCTGAGTCCGCCACTGGTTCCAATCCACAAATATCTTCCGGGAAAAACGGGGTCGGCACAAATCGATTTAACCAGATTATTAATCAAACTGGTTGATCGCACAGGGTCGTTATCAAAAAGTGTAAAAGTTTCATCCGCTGCATTAAACCTGAATAATCCGTATTTTGTACCCAGCCATATCCGCAGGTTTTCATCCTGGAAAATTACCGGGCGGACCTGTTCATAAAACGCCGGTCCTAAATGGTAGGGAATACTGTGAAACTTTCCATTTTCAGCATCTGTGAGCCTGGCAAGGTATTTTTGAGTGGCAATCCATATTTTCCCTTCCCTGTCTTCGTAAACCGTGTAAACTTCTGATTGCGGGATTCCATCCTTTTTCGACTCTTCGTGTTTATATAACCTGACATTTTCGGTTTTTGGATGATATCTGAAAAGACCTTCGGTAGTAGCTGCCCAAATATGGCCGTCTCTGGCCTGAATCATCGAGAATATTGCAGTATTCCCAAAAGCTTCAGGCTCGTTTGAGCTTTTTTCGAAACTTCGTGTTGTACCGGTTTTGCGATCCCATTTGTACAAAACTTCACCGCTAACCCAAACATTGCCCGCATCGTCCTCAAGTATCGACCGCACACTAAAACTTGTTGTTCGCGATGCCTGGCCGGGTTTTATCTCAAACACCGGAAAACGGTTGGCTTTTGGATCATAAAAATCGATTCCCATGCCGGTTGTGCCCACCCACAAAATACCGGTATTGTCGAAATAAACACTCGAAACCGAATTAAAACTGATGGTTTGCGGTTTAAATGGGTCGTGTGTAAACGATGAATAGATTTCTTTCGAAACATCAAATTTCATTAATTCGGCAGGAGATGCAAGCCACAAATTGCCATCCCTGTCCTCAGTCATTCCAACAATATTTCCCCAGCCATATCGAAAAATATCAAACCGGTGGGGATAATATTTGTATCTTCCGTTGTCCTTGTTATATTTAACCAAACCACCTGTCATTCCAAGCCACAGTGTACCATTTTCACTTTCATGAATCGAGCTGATGGCATCCTGTGCTGCAGTTTCAGGCGCTTTCGGATTCTTTGTGATTATTGCATGGTTTATAAATTTGTCCGATTTTAAATCAAATTGAGTTAATCCGCTATTCGTTCCCATCCATAAAATATCATCATTATCACAATGTATTGAAAAAACCTGGTTGCTGCCCAGACTATTATTATTACCCGTTTCACGAATGAATCTTTTGATGGTAAATTCAAAATTTTCGGGATTCACCTTTACCCTGAACAATCCATCGCCGCTGGTTGCCACCCATACATTGCCCTGGCTGTCTTCGTCAATTGCCTTAATCTCAAATGTGTTGCGCAGCGAAAGCCCGTCTTTCCCAAGGTTAACCCTGTAAAAAACGTCTTTCTTTCTGTCATAAATATTAATTCCACGGTCGTAGGTTCCTACCCAAATAAATCCATGGCTGTCTTCAAAAATACTTGTAATGTAATTGGCCGAAAGGGTTGTCGAGTCGAACGGATTATGCTGATAGATCAAAAAATTATACCCATCGTATCTGTTGAGGCCATCTTTGGTGCCAAACCACATAAACCCCCGGCTGTCCTTCATAATTGCAAAAACCGCGTTCTGCGAAAGGCCATCGTTTATGGTGATGTGCTTAAAATTAATTTCCTGCGAATTGCCTTTGAATTTGATTGAAGTCAATAAAAGAAAAATGATAAAAAGAACCCTGATCCGGCTTTTTAGTATCATGCTTAATTGGATATTTAAATTCATACCTTCATAAAAAAACGATAAAACATTAACTTTCTAATCGTTTGTAAACAGACTTTTGAATTCAATCTGCATGTCAGGTACTTACCTTAACGAAATAAATCAAATAAAGTTTAACATGACTTTTATATATTTTGATTTTAAAAAACAAAAGACCCCGGAATAACGTAAAACAAGCTGAATTCGTTAACTGACTATCTTAACTTACCCAAATAAACAATTAAAATTTTTTTGCCATGAAACTTAAATCAATGCTTTTGGGCGGGTTGTTCCTGATCCCGCTTTTTTCATGCGAAAATCGCGAGGAAGTCACTACTGTTCAGGTTGAAACTGAACTGGTTGCAGAAATCCAGGTTGTAAGTGAAACAAATGTTTCGCCCGGATTAAAATCAGAAATTACCGAAGATGAATTTTCATTTTCGGGAACAGGTATTTTTTGTCTTGCACAGAATAAAGAATTCGGAAAACCAATGTGTACAGTACAAAACATTAAACCTTTAGCGGGGTGTAAACTTCTGTTTGCTAATGCCGGAACGGGAGGAAAAATTTCATCGATGAAACTGATATGGGGTTTCAAAAACAAAGATGAAATGGCTTTCGTAATGCAGGATGAAATTGACCTTTCCCTGCTACCGGCAACACAAAAAAACGAAGGTATTGAATTTGACCTTGCGGGAGTTATTAACCCGGTTGTAAATTGTATCGATTGCAACCCGGCTTGCATGTACAGGGTTGATATTACCGGAAAGGCAGATTTCAGCGTTCCGTCGCAGGCACTGTTAACCATTCCGGTTTCAGCCGAGGAAAAGGTTTACAATGTTCGGCTTTCCCTTTTCTGATTGATTGAAACTTCGGTTTTTAGCCTTCCTTTTTTCACCAAATAGTTTTTGCTTGGCAGATTTTGCTAAATTTATAACCTGTTTTAAATCAAAAAATATATGGTGACGAAAGAAATATTGCTGAAAGCACTTGAAACCGAAAAAAAAGGAGATTGGGACAAAGCACACGAGATGGTTCAGGATCTGCATCACCCTTATGCATATTGGATTCACGCTTATCTGCATCGTAAAGAACCCGATTTAACCAATGCTTCATACTGGTATTCGCGGGCAAAAAAACCAATGCCCGATTATAGTTACGACCGTGAATGGAAAGAGATTTGGGACGAAATCAGTAAGAATTTTAAATGATGGATGTTGGATTTTGGATTCTGGATTCTGGATATCGGATTTTGGATTTTGGATTATAGTTAAAACTGATTGAAAAATAATGACTAAGAAAATTTACGTTTTATTAATTGTTGTGATAGCGGTTGTTATTTTAATTTACGCTCAAACCATTATCATTCCTTTTTTCCTGGCCATTATATTTTGGATTATGATTCGTGTAATCAAAAAAGCAATTTTGCGGATCCGTTTTTTAAGAAGATGGCCCGACTGGATTTTTACGGTGCTCTCTACATTAATTCTTTTTAGTTTTCTTGTTTTAATAGTTGGTCTGATTACAAAAAACATTCAGTACCTGTCAGCCGCAATACCTCAGTATCAGTCAAATCTAACTGAAATTAAAAGAAATTTAAGCAACCAGTTCAACATCGATTTGGAACCTATTTTCAGCAATTACACAAAACAGTTTGAGTTTACAACCATACTTTCCAGTTTACTTTCAACATTAACCGGCCTTTTTGGAGGGGCTTTCGCCGTTTTTCTCTATCTCTTTTTTTTGTTACTCGAAGAGGCCACTTTTTCAAAAAAAATCAGAAGAATGTACCCCGACGATGAGAAATTCAACAAGGTTAACTTAATGATTTCCAAAATAGATAATTCTGTTCAACGATACATTGCATTGAAAACAATAGTGAGCTTAAGTACAGGTTTACTAAGCTATTTTACTTTGCTTTTTATCGGTGTTGATGCCCCTGCATTCTGGGCTTTCCTCATATTTGTGCTGAATTATATTCCAAACATCGGTTCGCTCATTGCCACACTTTTCCCGGCAATATTTGCGTTATTTCAGTTTGGCGAATTAACACAGGGATTCCTTGTTTTGGCAACAGTTGGTTCAATACAAATGGTTATTGGTAATTTTGTGGAACCAAAACTAATGGGCAACTCACTTAACATCAGCCCGCTGGTGGTTTTACTAACCCTCGCAGCCTGGGGTGTTATGTGGGGAATTACAGGCATGTTACTGAGCGTTCCCATAACTATAATTCTGATTATTATAATGGCAGAGTTTCCATCAACAAGGCCGATTGCCATTTTATTAAGCCAGGATGGGCAATTCAATAAAGGTGAACAAGTTAAAAAATAAAATATGATGAAAAAATTAAAGATTTCGGTTTTAGCAATTTTGATTTTAAGCAGTCTGTTCTCGTTTTCGCAACCCAAAATTATTTTCGATACTGATATTGGCGGAGATGCCGACGATTTGGGTGCGCTGGCCATGCTGCACAATTTTGTAAAACGAGGCGATTGCGAATTGTTGGCCATAATGATCTGGAGTACCGATGAATATGCGGTTCCGGCAGTTGATGCAATTAACAGGTTTTATTTGAATCCCAACATCCCCATCGGAACCCGGAAAGACCCTACATATACCAGTGAAACCAATTACAACAAAGTGATTGCCGATAATTTTGAATACAAACTCACCTACAACGATGTTCCCGAAACAGTTGAACTGTACCGTAAAATACTTGCTTCGGCTACCGATAAAAGCATTACCGTTGTTACGGTTGGCCCCTTGCTCAATATTCAGCGGTTAATTCAGTCGAAAGCAGACAAATATTCACCGCTAAACGGTTCGGAACTGATTTCGAAAAAAGTGAAAGAATTTGTAATTATGGGCGGGCAATTTCCCAAAGGCGACAACGAATGGAATTTCAACGGAAATATGCCCGGCGTAACCAAATTTGTGATTGAAAACCTGAAAGTGCCAATCGTATTTTCAGGTTACGAACTTGGTGTAAAAATTAACACCGGTGCAACTTTTAACAACATCGACCCGGAAACGCCGCTTTACAAGGGATTTTTGTATTTCAGCGAACATGCACCCTGGATGAAAGACCGGTTTAAAGGATATATCCTGAATAATTCGAGTTACGATCAAACCGCAGTTTTACATGCTGTTAATGGCGGCGTTGATGTTTTGTGGGAAAAAATCACCGGCGGTTATTGCGAGGCCGATG
>Ga0351900_1198_pt1 | contig 12657 bp, 8 predicted proteins | sample BONcelHT113001D3_FD_205827 | JGI IMG/M metagenome (GOLD analysis project Ga0351900, IMG submission 205827) | Enriched cells from coal bed in the Powder River Basin, Montana, United States - BONCAT cells T11 rep1 HSBNCT.T11.300.1.D3 ...
AGCTCTCCGATGGTGAGCGCGAAGCACACCGCAGCGGCGGCGGCGAGCCCCGGTGCCGCCATCGGCAGCCAGATGCTGGTTCCCACTGCGAAAGACCCCGGTCGAAGCAGCCGGGCCGCCTCCACGAGGCGAGGATCGAGTCGCCGAAGCTGCGCCAACACCACCAAGGCAGCGAAGGGAGTGAATCGTGCCAGAGCCGCGAGTACCGGCATGACGGCCGTACCGTACACCTCTATGGGAAGCGCGCGGTTCCACATCGAGATGAGCCCGATACCCACCAAGGGGGCCGGCACCGCCAGAGGCAGGGTGACGAGCAGCCACCAGAGCCGCCGCCGGGGGCCGCGCGCGGCCGCCCCCGCGGCGGCGATCACCGCGAGGGGAAGGCATAGGGCGGCGGCGAGCAGCGCCACCGTTCCGGAGAACAGGATTTCCCGGTAGCCTGTGCTCACACCCGTTGCCAACGCCCCCATACTGCCGGTGGCCGCCACCAGAGAGGCAAACAAGACGGCCATCTGGATCCCCAGAACGCCCACCCCGGCCACTTCCACCGCACGGAACCACCCCGGCCATGACGGTGGCGTGCTCCACGAAGACACCCTCCACGCCGGCCTCACCGCCGCCTTGCGAACGACTCTTTGAGAAAAGAACACCACCACGGCAGCGAGCACGAGCAGGGGAAGCGCAGCCAGGAACGCCCGCTCCGGCCGACCGCTCGCACTGAACTCGGCGAAAACGTCGAGCGAGTACACGTTGACGTAGAAGAGGGCGGGCACACTGTAGTCGAGGAGGGTGAGGATGAACAAGAAGCCGGCCCCGGACAGCAGCATGGGCAGAGCCAGGGGCACTCCCACCGAGGCCAGCACCTTGAGATCGCGCTGCTGCATCCGTCCCGCCTCGAGCAACCGGGGGTCGATGGATTCGAGACCGATGAGCGCCAAGCCCACTGCGAGCGGCAGGAGTGCCATCACCTGCACCCACCAAGCCCCCGCCCATCCTTGGAGCATGATCCCCGGCCCACTCCCGGGCAGCACCACCGACGACACGAACGAGACGGTGGTGGTCCAGGCGAGCGCGTGGATGTAGGGGGGAACGGCAGCGAACAGAAGAACCAGCCAGCGTGCATTCGACCACACGCCGCGCTTCACCCGCCACAGCCGGAGGGCCGCACACAGCCCGAGCAGCATCCCGCCGACCGCGACCGCGCCGGCAAAGGTGAGGCTGTTCACGAACAGGCTCAGCCGGCGGCCGGTGGGGACCACAAGCGAGATGAGGCCCCCGTCCCCGGCCGCCAAGGTCCGGATGGATGCGACACAAAGCACCAGCACGGGTCCGAACACCACGAGCAGGTAGAGGAGCACCCCCACACCGCGCCGGGCCCACGGAAACACTCCCAAACCGCTTGATCCGCCCGCTGGCACCTTACGACGCTACCGTCGGCTACCTGATGAACAACTCAGACAACTCGGACCGGCTGGGTTCCAGCCAATCGAAGAGGAGTTCATACTCCACGTTCATGCCGGCGATGCCGGTGACATCGAAACACTCCTGCTCGACCACCAATGGCCTGACCGGCAGGTGGCTCCATCCCGACGCCATCACCGCACGCTCCACCTCTTCGCTCAAGAGGTAGTCGATGAGCGCCTGGGCTTCCTCCGGGTGGGGAGCGCCATTGATAAACGCAACCGTGTTGGGAATCACCAGCGTGCCCATGCCTCCCTCCAACTGGTCGGGGAACACCACCGTCACCGGACTGCCGTCGTTGATGGCCAGGCAAGCGTCGTCGGTGTCGGTGAGCGCGAAGGCGAGCTGGCCAGCAGCCACCATGTCCTTGGCCACGGAATTGCCGTCCACCACGCGCACGCCCCGGTCGGAGAGGCCCTGGAAGAATTCCCGCGCCTGCTTTTCGCCAAGATAAGCGTACAGCGCCGCCGCATGTGTGGAGGTGGTGCCGAACATGGGGTAGGCGATGCCCACCTGGTCGGCCGGCCACCGGGGGTCGAGCAGATCGTAGATGGAGACGGGATACTCGTCGGGCGAGAGCAGATCGGTGTTCACGATGATGACCCGCGCTCTCCCCGCAATTCCCACCCAGTAGCCCTCCGGATCGACGAACTGAGGGGATATGGCGGCCGCACTCGGCGACTCGAAGGGTGCCAGCACCCCCTCGTCCTTCAGCCGCAGCGTCTCGAGAGTCTCACCGTTCCAGAAGACGTCGGCCAGCGGCCGATCCTTCTCGGATATGAGTCGGTTGGCGAGACCAACCGTCTTCGTGGCTTCCACGTCGTACACAGCTTGGACCTTGATGCCTGTTCGCTCCTCGAACTCCTTCAGGATTGGCTCCGAGTACATCTGGTCGACAGACGTATAGACGACGACCGTCCGGTCGTCGGAACCTCCGCCGCAGGCCGCGAGAAAGATCGCGCCGCCCACGACCATCACCGCAAGAAGAACCACTTGGAGGACCGGCAGCACCCGCCGCCCTCTCGCCCTCGGCCCTGTCGTCCTCGGCCCTTCCATCCCAACCCGCTTCTGTGAAAGACCCATCCCTCTATCGCCCTTTCGAAGTCGCACGACTACGGCTCCTTTGAAGAGGATTGTCTCATGAGCGGGGGCCACGGGGCTCCAGGAGCGTCGGGGGTTCTTCGTCGGGACGGCACCCTCACTAACGCGATGCCATGTGCGCGCCTCCCAAGACGGGAGGGGGTCCGGGGCGCTTGCGCCCCGGACCCCGACATACGCTGTCGGCGCTCTCCGCGGCGCCGACACGGGGGGATGGACGGTGATAGTTGCTGCTATCCCTTAGCCTTCCGCCGCTCCTCATCTCTGATCTCGCGCCTCAGGAGTTTGCCCACCTTCGACTTGGGCAGCATGTCTCTGAACTCGATGTACTTGGGCACCTTGTAGGCCGCAAGGCTGTCCCTACACCAGCCGAGCAACTCGTTGCTCCCCACGCCTTTGGCGTCTTCCTTGAGCACCACGATGGCTTTGATGCGCTCTCCCACCTTGACATCGGGCACACCGATCACGCACGCACCGATCACCAGCGGATGACTCTGCAGCACCGACTCGATCTCGGAGGCGGACACCCGGTACCCCTTGTACTTGATGACATCGGCCGCCCGGTCCACGTAATGAATGAGGCCGTTCTCCCCGAGCCGGACGTAGTCCTTGGTGCGATACCAGATCTTGCCGTCGATCTCGACGAAAGACTCAGCGGTCTCCTCCGGTTTGTTCCAGTAGGCCTGCGGGAGGGTCTCCGAGTACACTAGGAGTTCGCCGGTCTCGCCGGCCGTCATCTCGCCTTCCCCATCCACTTCCGCAATTCGGATCTCGCGTGAGGGAATGGGAATGCCGATGGTGCCGGGAACCGGCTCGCGATCAAGCGGGCTAAGGCACGTGAAGCCGACCTCGGAGGCGCCGTAGACCTGATAGATGGGAATGCCCACCTTCTCCTTCCAACGCGCATACACTTGTGCGGGTAGGACGTCCCCACCACTCCAGCAGTACCGCAGTGAGCTGGTGTCGTACTGCTCGAAGCGGTCGTTTTCGAGCACCATGCGGTAGAGTGTCGGCACCCCCAGGAACAGCGTGCCCTTGTAGCGCTGCACGGCCGCCAGCATGGCATCCACGTCGGGTGTGGGCATGAGCACCGTGGGGTTCCCCTTCATCAGCCCCACGGCAAAGAACATCGTCTGCCCGAACTGGTGGAAGAGGGGCGCCGAGTAGACGAGCACGTCGTCGCCGTCGGAGATGTAGCTTTTCACCAGGTCGCGGGTGTCCTCGATCATCGATACGACACCCGCATGCGAGCACTGGCATCCCTTCGGGAAGCCGGTGGTGCCCCCCGTGTAGATGATGTAGGCGAGTTGCTTACGGGGATCGAACGTCGCCACCGGCGGGTTGGCCTTGTGGCCTTTCAAGAGTGCGCGGAAAGAATGCACGTTCTCCGTCTTGTCGACCGTGCCATCCGGGATCTTGTCGAAGAGTTCGCCGATCAGCCTCTTGTAGAAGGGGATCAGGTCTACGTAATTGGTGTGGATAGCCCGCTTCAAGCAGGTCTTGTCCCACACTCTCTTCACGTAGCCGAAGTTGGTGTCCTGGCAAATGACGGTCTCGGAACCCGAGTCGTTGATGAGATATTCGATCTCGGTGGGCGTGTATATGGGCGAGATGGGTACGGGTATGGCGCCGATTCGTTGGATCGCCAGATAGCCGATCACCCACTGCGGACAATTGGGGAGGTAGATCATCACCTTGTCGTCCGGCCCCACCCCGAGGGCGGCCAGTCCGGTGGCGAAGCGGTCCACCAAGTCGGCCAAGCGCGCGTACGAGAACCGCTCACCCAGGTAGATCAGCGCCGTCTTGTTGGGCCTGGCCTCGAGCATCGCCCTGAAGCCCTGCTCGACAGGCTGGTCATAGGCGGCACGCTCGGTTCCGGCGGTTGCGCTCACGTGTCGTTGTTCTTCAGTTTCTTCGAGCAGGTCTGGCATGAGAACACACTCCGCTTAGATACCGAAGTAGGCTTCCTTGACGTCAGGGTTGTCCATCAGCTCGGCCGCAGGGCCGTCGAGCACACCGGCTCCGTTCTCGATGATGTAGCCGTAGTCAATGACCGGAAACAGCGGTCGAGCGTACTGCTCGGTGACCAAGATGGTGATGCCGGTCCTCTTGTTGATCTCCTTGATTGACTCCGCAAGCCTCTTCTCCATGGCCGGGCTCAAGCCAAGAAGGGGCTCGTCGAGAAGGAGCAGCTTCGGCTGGGCCATGAGCGCCCTGCCCACCGCCAGCATCTGTTGTTCCCCGCCGCTCAAGAAACCTCCATCCCTCTTGCGAAGGTCCTTCAGCTTCGGGAACATGTCGAACACGAACTCCAGCGTCTCTTTGGCCTGAGTCTTAGTCGCCAGGTAGCCGCCGATCTTCAGGTTCTCCATGACGGTGCTTTCCTTGAATATCCTCCGCCTCTCCGGACACAGGATGATTCCGAGGCGCGCTCTGTCGCTGGGTTTCACGTCAACGATGTTCTGGCCCTCGAAGAGGATCTCTCCCAGCACCGTGATCCGCTCGCCGCCGCGCATCGCTTCCTTCTTCTTCATGTCGAGAATGATGCCGGACAGCGTCCACTGCAGGCTCGACTTACCGGCACTGTTCGAGCCGAAGATGCCGGTGATCTTGCCCGTCTCCGCCCGGAAGCTCATGTTGTTGACAGCGATGGCGTTCTCGTAGAAGACCATCAGGTTCTTGACCTCTAACATGTCGCCGCCACCTCCGTGCCCATGTACGCGGCCTTGACCTCATCGCGGGCCATGACCTCATCCGGAGGACCGTCCGCCAACTTGCTGCCGAAGTTCAACACGATAACTCTGTTGGCCAGACTGAAGAGTTCCCGCAGCCTGTGCTCGATCATGATGAGCGTTATACCGTTAATGCGCAACCTCTCCACCACCGGCACCATGGTGGCAATCTCGGCCATGCTCAGACCCGAGAACACTTCGTCACAAATGATCAATTCGGGGCGAAGAGCGAGGCAACGTGCCAGTTCCAGGCGCTTCAGATAACCGAGAGGGAGTGACGAAGCCACTTTATAGGGAACATACGCGTCTCGCTCAAACCCCACTTCCTCGAGTATGTCTATGGCCACGGCGTCCCGGTCTCCCAGCTTGCCACCTGTCGCGCGCTTCACCCGCGGTGATGTGAGCGGAACGATCAGGTTCTTGTAGGCCGCCAGGGAGCCGTATGGACGCATCACCTGGAAGGTGCGCGCTATGCCGTAGTCAGCGATCTTGTTGGGAGCCTTGCCGGTGATGTCCTGGCCCTTGAACAAGACTTTTCCGGAGCTGGGCTTGACAAAGCCGGTGATCAGATTCACGAGGCTCGTCTTTCCGGAGCCGTTCGGGCCGATCACGCCCATGATCTCGCCCCGATTCAAGTTGAAGCTCACATCGTCGACGGCCCGGACTCCGCCGAAAGACTTGGCGAGGTCGGTGACCTCCAGGATTCTTTCGTCAGTCATGAGCCGCCACCTCACACTTTCTTCCACTGTTCGAACTGATGGTACTTGCGCGTGAGCCAGTTCACGATGCCCTCGGGCTTGAACATGATGAAGCCGATAAGCACAAGCGCATAGAGCACCACGCGCAGCTGCCCGAAGCCTCTAAGCAACTCCGACAGCGGGGTGAGGATGAGCGCCCCGAGCATGGGACCGACAAGCGTGCCGCTGCCTCCCATCACCGTCGCTGCGATGGGAAGAATGGAGAAATCGGTGGCGAAGAGGGAGGTGCCCATGAAATTGTAGAGGTGGACGATGTAGGCACCGGCGAAGCAGCCCCCCAACGCACCGATGAACAGTCCCTTTGCCTTCACCCTGGTGATGCTGATGCCCGACGCCAGTACGGCCAGATCGTTGTCCTTCACCCCCAGGAACAGTATGCCGACGTCCTCTCCCACCAGCCGCCTGAGAGCGAAGACCGCTACCAGCATGACTGCGATGACCAGGTAGTTCTCTACCCATATGTTGTCGGCGCCGTACACAGGACCCAGGCCGAGGGTGCCGCCGAAGGCATCGAGGGCCAGGATGATCCCCCGAGCCAGAAACGGGAACATGAACGTCAGGATGGCGAAGTAGATGCCTCGCAGAGGCAGCGAAGGCAGCCACAAGAGTGTGACGATCACCGCCCCGAGCACGGTGCCGAGGAGAATGGACACAGGCCAGGGGAAGCCGAGGTAGTACGTGAAGATACCCGACACGTAGCCACCCACGCCGGTCATGAACGCCCCACCCACGCACACCAGCCCCACGTAGTTGGCGAGGAAGTCGAAGGTGATAGCCAATAGCGCATAAGCGCCCGCCACGCACAGCACCCGTTGCCAGTAGAGGTTCGGAGCCAGCACGGGTAGCAATAGCAGCCCGAGCACAAGAAGAGCCCTGGGCCCGACCAGATACAGTATCTCCCGCCAAGAAGAGACCGCATAGAGCCCTTCGGTGCGGACCTTGAGGCCTCTATCGAGACGTTCCCTTCTCCAATCTTCCTGAGAGCCGCGGCGCTTGCCCAGATTGCGTAAGAAACCGGTATCCGTTCTCACGTCACACCCTCTCCTCGAGTTCCTTTTGCCGGCCAAAGAGTCCCGAGGGCCTCACGATCAGCACCAAGATGATGAGCGCAAACAGGATCACGTCCTGGTACCTGGGAGCTCCGAAGAAGGCGGCCGCTGTGGTCGCAAACCCGAAGATGAACGACGCCAGGATAGCCCCCATCCAGCTACCAAGCCCGCCGACGATGCAGACCGCGAGTGCCGCGTTGAGCACGTGATAGCCCGACTCCGCCGTGATCTGCCCCAGCGGGTAGATGGTCACGGCCGCAACACCGGCAAGAGCCGAGCCGACCGCCAACGCGACCACCGCCATCCTGTCGGAGTCGATGCCGAGCATCATGGCGGCCCGTTCGTCCTGCGCCATGCCCCTGAATGCCAGTCCGACCTTCTGGTGACGCGTGAACACCCACATTCCCACCACCACCACCACACCCACTACGATGATGAGAAGCCGCTGATAGTCGAGCGTCACGCCGGCGATACTGAAGGTTCCTTGAAGAAACGCAGGCAGCGAGTAAGACGAGCCGATGAAGCCCTTGAAGCCGCCGATATCCTGAAGTCGGAGCCCTTCAAGAATGATCAGCGCTATGGCAAAGGAGACGATGATCTCCGAGACGGGCATACCGCGCACCCGCTTCAACACAAAGGCGTAGAGGCCGGCGCCCAGCGCAGAGACGATCACCAGCGTTATCACGATGGAGAGGAAGTAGTTGAGGTTGAGACTGTTTACGAAAGTCCACGTCAAGAACCCGGTCAGTACGTAGAGGGCTCCGTGAGCGAAATTGGGGAGCCTGCTGACTCCGTACACGAGCGTGAATCCGGCCGCCATGAGCATGTAGACCACGCTGTTCACCAGTCCGTAAATGAGTACGTCCATCTTGCTCCTCGAAGTCTCGCGGAGGACCCGCTTGGGCGTACGCTGATGCCCGGCGGCGTCTGCCGCCGCCGGGCATCAGCCACTACTGCTACTGCATCCAGGGAGGAAGCTGTATCTGACCAGTCGCAGCTGCGGGCGGGTAGATGCACACCCGCTTGCCGTCCTGCCACTGCAGCCACTGACCGACGAGCGTCTCGTCAGGATTCGTGCCGTATACGGCCTGATGGTCCTCGCCGAACTTGAGGTAGCCGCCTGCCGTCACCATCTCAATCTCTGCGATGGCTTCCGCGATCTTCTCCTTGTCCTTGGACCCGACCTTCTCGTAGGCTTCTTTCAGCGCATACACAGCCGAGTACGTGGGCACGTTGCCGCAGCCCCTGGGCTCCGTGTCGTACTTCGCCACGAACCCGTCGAAGAACTTGCTGGTGAGCGGGGTGAAGTCGCTGCCCGGCAGGCTGCCGCCTTCCCCGTTGAACTGGATGGCCGAGACGACTTTGCCGTCGAGATCATCCCAGCCCGTCGGCTCGTCCAGCGGGTTCAGGAAGCCGAACAGCATGGCCGGCACTTCCATGTCGTACCACTGCTTGATACCTATCGCCACTTCCGGCTTGCAGTCCCACCAGAACAGCACCTGGGCGCCACTCTTGGCGACATCCGTCATGAGCGCGGAGTAGTCGCTCGAGCCCATGGGGTGGGTCTCTTCACCGACCACGGTCCAGCCGTTTTCCGCAGCTAATCCTTTGATGGCGCCGGCTGCAGCCTGAGTGTGTGCGGCGTCAGAACTACTCACGTAAAGCTTGTCGAACCCGAATTCCTCCTTGATCTGATCGAGTAGAGCCGCGGCGTCCTTCGCCCAGTAGGCAACGTGGCCGCTAAGACGGAAGGAGTACTTATACTTCTCGGGATCCTCGGCCACCTTCTTGTTCCAGGCAGGAGTCCACGTACCTGACGCAACGATGTTCGGCACTTTGTACTTCGCATAGAGGTCGAGCAGCGCCATGCTGCACTCCGACATGCTGGGCCCGCCGGTGACCGCGTCCACTCCCTTTTCGAGCAGGAGCTTCTCGACGGTAAGTAGTACGTCGCTGGTAGGCACACCCGGCTCTTCGTCGCGCGTGTCGACGATCTCGAGCTTGATCGGGACCTTCTTGCCGCCGATGTCCACGCCGCCGGCAGCATTGATCTCGTCGGCCGCCAGCTTGGCCGAATACTCGCTGTTCTGCCCGTAGATAGATGCCCTGCCCACCGTGATGCCTATGACCAACGCGTCGTCGTCGGCCGAGCCGCCGCCGGAAGAGCCGCAGCCGCTCAAGAATACGCCGACTACCGCGACCGACAGGATCGCAATGATTAGGATGACCTTGTTGAGATTTGAGTCAAAGGATGGTCGAAACCTCATGGAATTCCCCCCGGGATTCTGAGCCCCTCGCCACATGGGTGAAACCGTGCCCACCATGGCGGTGGGCCGCGGCGGGCAGTCCCGCCGCGGCCCATGCCGACGGCTTCTGCGGCGCGAGTGGGGCTGCAGCGAGCAGCACCCGAAGGATTGTGTATCCGACGCACCCCCCGCAGGAACACCAAGACCCCTAGAGACGCGAGCGCTTCCCCCATGTGCGTGCTCTCTTCCCCAGACTTGTACAATCCTGGACGTCTAGACACATGCTAGGACCACGTTGTATAAATGTCAATATGGAGGTGATCGTGGAGGTGATCGGTAGTCGGGCCCATCTCTGGAGGTGAGTGCTGCCATGACGACCATTCGTGGAGCTTCAATTCTCGCTCTCCCCGCATCGCGCTATCCCGAGATGGCATGATCACCCCGCACACTCAATACACCACCAAGCCTTTCGCGGACGCGTTGACCGAACTGCTGGAGCAGCAAGAGTCGGGCACCGAGACAAAGGTCAATCTGGGCGAGTTCCTCCGCCGGGTCCAAGGATGGCGAGAGGGAACGCTACGCAAGCAGATAGCCTCTGAGCGCACGCTCCAGACCGAGGCGGTGGAAGCCATCGCCGAGGCACTCAATGTCGCCCCCGAGTATTTCCTGGAGTATCGACGGCACCAGATCAATCAGGCGGTACAGGTTCATCCGGAGTTGGTCGATCTCGTATACGACCTTCTGGTGAGCCGAGCCAAGTCGCTCGAAGCGATGACCGTCCCTTTCGTCACGACCGCCCTGGACCTTCTGGTCGACGGCAAAGACATCGAAGCGGCCATGGCCTCCAAGGTCCTCGAGATGATCATGAACGGCAAGGTCTCCGACGTGCAGGCGACCGCCTTCCTCACCGCTCTCCGCACCAAGGGCGAGACGGCCGACGAGATCACGGGCCTGGCCCGAACCATGCGCAGGTATGGTACGCCCGTTGACCTGGGGCCGGGCGTCGACGCTCTCGACATTGTCAGTACCGGTGGTGATCATCTGGCCTCGTTCAACGTCTCCACCACATCCTCATTCGTTGCGGCCGCAGCGGGTGTGATCATCGCCAAGCACGGCAATCGGGGCCAGACGTCCCGCGCCGGCGCCGCCGACCTGCTTCAAGGTCTCGGAGCAAGGATCGATCTTCCGCCGTGTGCCATCGCCCGATGCGTGCACGAAGTGGGATTCGGCTTCATGTTCGCGCCCCTTCACTACAAGGCCACCCGCAATCTGGCCACAGTGCGACGCGTCCTCGGCATCCGCACCATTTTCAACTTCTTGGGGCCCATCCTCAACCCGGCGAATGTCAAGCGGCAGCTCACAGGCGTCAGCGAAGCCAGGTTCGTCCCCGTCCTCGCCGAAGCCCTCGCCCAGATGGGCGCCACCCATGCCATGCTCGTTCACGGCGACAACGGTCTCGATGAGATCTCCATCAGTGGAGACACGCTCGTGGTTGAGGTGAAGGACGGCGCCTGCAGCCAACCCTATACGATCGAACCCGAGATGTTCGGACTCACGCGCGCTCCCTCCAAGAGCATCTTCGGAGGCAATCTCGACCGGAATGTCGAGATAGCCCGCCGCGTGCTGGCCGGAGAACCGGGCCCCGCCCTCGACATAGTCCTTCTGAACGCGGGTGCCGCGATCTACCTTGCCGACTTGGCGGCCAACATCGGCGACGGCGTCCAGATGGCCCGCGAGGCGGTGCTTGCAGGCAAAGCCTGGGACAAGATGGCGGCTTTCGTGGAGTGCACCCGTTCCATCGAAGACACCCCGTCCGTGGGGGTTTGGGACGGGTCGCTCTCAGACTGACCGATCCGCCCAGATCACCGTGATCCGGCAGCCTTTACCCGGAGCCGACACCACCTCGAGCGCAGCCCCCACGGAGTCGGCCCGTTCCTTCATTATCCTGAGTCCCAGGTGCCCGGGGCCCACGCGTGAGGGATCGAATCCTGCTCCATCATCCTCCACCAGCAGTCGCGAGACGCTCTCATCAAGAGTCAAGGCAACGCTCACCCGCGTCGCTCCAGAATGCTTCACAACATTATGCAGAGCTTCCTGCATGATGCGGTATAGAGCGACTCGAACGTCAGACGGAAGCTCTGCGCAACCTCTGACCTCGAGTTCCACGGGGATTCGGGCCCGCCCGACCACTGCCTCGGTGAGCTGCGTGGAGAGCTCGCCCAGGTTGCTCTCAAGCAGCGCAGCCGGGCGAAGCTCAAGGAGAAGCATCCTCATCTCCGCGAGCGCCCCCCGGGTGAGCTGCCTGAGCTCCTCGAGCTTCTGACGCCCCATGTCGGGGTCGCGCTCGTAGATGCGCGGGAGCACGTCTGCGATGAGAGAGGCGGAGAAGAGGGTCTGGCTGACCGCGTCGTGCAGATCGCGGGCGAGCCTCTGGCGCTCCCGGTTCGCTGCCAACTCGTGCGCCTGCTCATAGAGACGGGAGTTCTCGATGGCGATAGCCAGCTGATCGGCGATGGTCTGGGCCGCGAATAGATCCTGCTCGTCGAGAGTATGACGTCCGCTGGAGGTGATGTCGAGTACCCCGACAAGGATCGCGCCCACGCTGATCGGCACCGTGACCTGCGACCGACCGGGCCGACCGGGGACCTCAGGAAGAAGCAACGGTTCGCCCGTCGAGACTACAGTCTCGATCGCCGGAAGCTCGGCGAGCTCTTCGAGCTCCACCAGCGACGTCTCCTCGCAACTCTCTCGGTGACACGTGAGGAGGCGACCACGCACAAGGCCTGCGCCGCCCGGAACGGGAACGCCGCGCAGGCCGGCGGGGGGGCCGTCACCTGCCGAACCGGGCAGCCCGGTATCGCGGGCGGTCGAGCCGCTGCTGTGGGCGGCGACGTCGGCAAGCAGCAGTATGCGCACGCGTTCGTAGTCGAAGCTCTGCAGCAACGAGCGAGCAACAAAGGGGAGGAGATCGTCCAGTTCCAGGATCGAGCTGATCCTCCGGCCGGACTCATTGATGGCCTGTAGCTGGTCGGTCTGCCTCTCCAAGCTGCGCACCAGATCGCCGAGCTGCGCGGTCATGCGATTGAACGAGCGAGCCAGCGTCCCAATCTCATCGTCCCGCATCACCTCGGCCCGCAGGTCGAGCTCGCCGGCGGTGATCCGGCCCGCGGTGTCTCCGAGCTGCGACAAGGGGCGGACGATGCTCCCCGTGAGCACCGTCCCGGCCAGCGTGGCAAGTACCGCTGCAAGAAGGGACACGGCGGCCGTCGTCATAAGTACCGTGCGCGTGGCTTGCAGGGCCTCCGCCTCCTCC
>Ga0351900_1199_pt1 | contig 12371 bp, 6 predicted proteins | sample BONcelHT113001D3_FD_205827 | JGI IMG/M metagenome (GOLD analysis project Ga0351900, IMG submission 205827) | Enriched cells from coal bed in the Powder River Basin, Montana, United States - BONCAT cells T11 rep1 HSBNCT.T11.300.1.D3 ...
TACCTCGAAAGTCAGACCATGGCAAAGGGTAAATCGCTGCATGATATGAGTCTGGCTGAAATGGATGTAATTTGGGATGAGGCAAAGAGGATGGAGTAAGCAGGGCGGAGTGCAATTGCAAGAGGCAGAATGTGGATGGCAGTGTTTCAAGTTGTCGTGGTTTTCAGGTTATCATATTGAAAAACAGTCGCTTTTTTCTATCTTCGAAAAAAATTAATTGCAGAGTTAAACGCATCTGTAAGCTATAATGAAACATATTAATTGAAGAACATAACCTAAAAAATTGATACTATGAAACAACTTACTTATCTAATGGCCATTTTTTTTATGGTGGCCTGCACCTCAAAACCCGCAAAAGAAAAATCAGAAGTTCAGAAAATTACACTTACCAAAGCCGAACTCCAGGATAAAATAAAGGGAGGCTGGGCAGGTCAGGTGATTGGCTGTACTTACGGCGGACCAACCGAGTTTAAATACAATGGTGTGATGATTCCCGATTCCGTTGTCATTCCGTGGGATGAAACCCGCTGTTTGTGGTATTACGAAAATGCGCCGGGTTTATATGACGATGTTTACATGGATTTAACTTTTGTCGATGTTTTCGAAAAAGAAGGAATCGATGCACCGGCCAGTTCGCACGCCCTGGCTTATGCCAACGCTGAATATATGTTGTGGCACGCCAACCAGGCCGGGCGTTACAATATTTTAAACGGAATCATGCCGCCGCAGTCGGGTCACTGGCTAAACAATCCACATGCCGACGACATTGACTTTCAGATTGAGGCCGATTTTGCAGGATTGATGTCGCCGGGAATGGTGAACACTGCCTCCGAAATCTGCGATAAAGTGGGTCACATTATGAATTACGGCGACGGCTGGTATGGCGGCGTTTACGTTGCTGCAATGTATTCGCTGGCGTTTGTGTCGGATGATGTGAATTATTTGGTCAACGAGGCGTTGAAAGCCATCCCGCAGGAGTCGCAGTTTTACCAGTGCATTGCCGATGTAATTGCGTGGCACAAACAGTATCCAACCGACTGGACTCAAACCTGGAACGAAATCCAGAATAAATGGTCGCACGATATTGGCTGCCCCGACGGCGTTTTTCGTGATTTTAACATCGATGCAAAAATTAACGCAGCTTACATTGTGGTTGGTATGCTTTACGGTGAAGGAGATTACGCAAAAACCCTCGATATTTCAACCCGTTGCGGACAGGATTCGGATTGCAATCCGGCCAGTGCCGGCGGAATTTTGGGAACCATGCTCGGGTATTCCAACATTCCGGAAGAATGGAAAAAGGCAGTTTACCCGGTGGAAGACATGGATTTTAAATACACCACCGTTTCACTGAACGATGTTTATGAAATGGGAACGAAACACGCGTTGCAGGTACTCGAAAAAAACGGCGCAAAAATTATGGAAGATAAAATTGAAATTCCGGTGCAGGAGATAAAACCTGTGGCGCTCGAAATCAGTTTTGAAGGACATTACCCGGTTGAACGCAATGCCGTGGGTAAAACACTGAATACGCTGAACAAAAAAGTACAGGTTGAATTTACCGGGAATGGTTTTGTGCTGCAAGGGTGGGCACAAAAAACCGCCAAGGAATACCAGGAGTCGGTGGCCGAACTTACCATGAGCATCGATGGCGGGGAACCTGAAAAGATTCTGATGCCCACCGCGTTTGCCACCCGCAAGCACGAACTGGGCTGGAAATACCAGTTGCCCGAGGGAAAGCACACGGTTGAAATTCAGATTGTAAATGCCAATCCCGCTTTTAGGGTTGATGTGGGTGATTTGATTGTTTACAGTTCGATAAAACCTGAAAATACGACGAAGACGAATTGAGATTTTTCCGTATAAACTATCATCTAACAAGAGTAGCAGTTAGCTGAAATTCTATTGTTGGAAAGAAAAGCAACATTGAAGCGAGTCCCCCTTTAATTGCAAAAAATGAATTGAAAATGAAACATGAATATTAAAGGGGGAACAAAAGGGGGATTGAGAATTGCATATTTTTGAATCCCCCTGAATCCCCCTTTTGAATAGTAGAAACTGAATTCAAAAACGAGATAAAATCAAAGGGGGACGCGTCCTGAACAATTTCACAGCTTTGTCAGGAAATTATTGAACAAGTGATAGAAAATCACCAGCTCAATTTTAAAGATTTATTTTTTCAATTTCACCCGCACCAAATAATCATCGGCTGTCATAAAAAGTTCAGAATAATCGGCATTGAAGGCACAGTTTGAAGTGGCTTCACCTGTAAAAATGGTTCCAAGGTGTTCGCCTTCGGGCGTGAAAATCAGCACTCCGCCAGGGCCGGTGGCAAATATCCATCCGTTGCGGTGGACCTTCAATCCGTCGGGCAAGCCTTTTAAAGTTTTGGTTTTATCGGTAGCATCAAAAAACAGTTTTCCGTTTTTCAGCAGGCCGTTTTCATCAACATCGTAAACCATCCAGATTGCCTTTTGCGGGTCGGAGTTGGCAACATACAATTTTTTGTAATCGGGTGAAAAGGCAATTCCGTTGGGGCGCGAAAGTTCTTTTGTCAGCAACGTGATTTTGCCGGTTTTATCCACTTTGTAAACACCCTGAAAATCGAGCTCTTTCAACGGATCTTTATCATTTTTTTCCAGGCCGTAAGGCGGATCAGTAAAGTACAGATTCCCGTTTTTGTTATAAACCGCATCATTTGGGCTGTTTAGTTTTTTTTCGTTGTATTTGTCGGCAATGGTTGAAAAGTCAGCTTTGGGTGATGAAAGCGGCGTATTCATTTTTGCCATTCTGCGGTCGCCGTGCTGGCAAAGAACCAGTTGGTTTTTGTCGTTGAGCAGCAAACCGTTCGAACCTGCTTCTCCGCCCCGGTTCTCTGCGCCTGTGTAACCAGCGGGTTTCAGGTACAATTTTGTACCTCCTTTTTCAGTCCATTCAAAAATGGAGTTTTTTGGAATGTCGGAAAAGATAAGCTTGTTTTCGGTTGGAAGCCAAAGCGGGCCTTCAGTCCATTCAAAACCTTCGCCGATAATTTCGATCACTGAATTTTCAGGAATCATTTGAAGAATGTCGGGGCTGTTAACAATGATTTTGCTACCTGGTTTTACATTTTGGGCAAAGCCTTCATTCAAAAGAAAAAGAAATACAAGTGTAAAAATTGCTGTTCTCATTTTTTAATCTTTCTAAAATTCAGCCTAAATTACAAAATGAAAATGGATAATATTGGAATTAAATTCCAAAAATATCCGATATTATTGGAATGACTGTCCAAAAATATCCGGCTTTTGATTTTAAAACTACTCTTGCCGATGAAATTCCAAAAGAAAAGCCTTCATTCGTCAAAGTTGGACAACTATTTTGTTTAGTACAGGTATCATTTTTAATAAAATATTAGACTTATAGTTTCTGTATTATTATATAATATCGGAACTCAAAATACGATATTTTATATTTTTTCGCCCTCTTTTCGGCTATCCTTTGTGATTCCCAAAAATCAGGTTTGCTTGCTGAAAATGCTATACTTTCAATAAAATAGGAAATCAATTTAGAAACACAATAGTCACATCAGAACACAACAGAAAAACACATAGAATAGTTGCTATACAGATAGTTCGGCAAAAAAAAACCGCCATCCGTCAAATGACGGACAGCGGCTTATTATATAATAAATGGTTTTTTAAGCTTCTGCTTTCGAGAAATCCATGGCTGCCATTCGTTTGTACGAATTGTGACGCCATTTTGCATTTTCCTCAGCCGATGCAAACAACTCGTCGGCAATTGCCGGGAAAGTCTTTTTCAGCGATGTATAACGCACTTCACCATTCAGGAATTCCTGGAACTTATTCCAATCGGGTTCTTTCGAATCCAACTGGAACGGATTTTTACCTTCGTTTTCCAAAAGCGGATTGTAGCGGAACAAACTCCAGTAACCTGCTTCAACTGCTTTTTTCTCTTCTTCCTGGGTTTTTCCCATGCTTGCGCGTAATCCGTGGTTGATACATGGTGAATAAGCAATAATAAGTGACGGTCCGGGATAGGCTTCCGCTTCTTTCAGCGCTTTCATGTATTGCGACTGGTTTGCGCCCATGGCAACCTGTGCCACGTAAACATAACCGTATGACATCATCATCGCGCCCAGGTCTTTTTTGCGCACCCGTTTGCCCGATGCTGCGAATTTTGCAACTGCGCCAACCGGAGTTGCTTTCGACGACTGACCACCTGTATTGGAATATACTTCGGTATCCATTACCAATACATTAATATCCTGACCACTGGCCATTACGTGGTCCAATCCTCCGTAACCAATGTCATAAGCCCAACCGTCGCCGCCGAATACCCAGATTGACTTTTTAACTAAGTATTGAGCAAGTTTTGAAATTTCTTTGGCGTAACTGCTTTCGCTTCCGGCAATAGCAGCTTTCACCTTTTCAGTGGCAGCTACCGAAGCTTTGGCATCGTTCATGCCGGCAAGCCATTCTGAAAATGCATCTTTAATTGAGTCACTGGCGCCATTTTTCAAGGCTTCTTCCATGATAAAAGCAATGCGTTCGCGCTGGGACTGAACACCTTCGGCAAAACCAAAACCATATTCGGCATTGTCTTCGAACAGTGAATTGGCCCAGGATGGCCCATGACCCGAATCTTTGTGTTTACAATAAGGTGTTGATGGCGCTGAACCACCATAAATCGACGAACAACCTGTTGCATTCGCAATCATCATTCTTTCGCCGTAAAGCTGTGTAATCAGTTTAATATAAGGTGTTTCACCGCAACCGGCACAAGCGCCGGAGAATTCGAACAGCGGCTGTGCAAACTGTGAGTTTTTAACCGACTGGAATTTATCGACCACTTTTTCTTTAAGTGAAACTTTTTTGTCCATATAATTCCATCTCTCAACTTCGGTAAGCTGAGAACCCAGCGATTTCATAATTAATGCTTTTTCTTTCGACGGGCAAACATCGGCACAGTTACCGCAACCGGTGCAGTCGAGAACACTCACCTGAATTCTGAAATTCAATCCGCCAAAAGTTTTGGCAGGTGTGGCAACTCTTACTTCTGTTCCTGCCGGTGCAGCTTCAACTTCCTGTTCAGTTAACAGGAACGGACGAATTGCTGCGTGAGGACAAACATAGGCACACTGGTTACACTGAATACAGTTTTCGGCCTGCCATTCAGGAACATGCACTGCAATACCCCGTTTTTCATAAGCAGCGGTGCCCATTTCGAAGGTTCCGTCTTCATAACCTGTAAAAGTAGAAACCGGAAGATCGTCGCCGCGCTGGCCATTAATCACATCAACAACTTTAACGATATAGTCAGGACGGTCACCTTCACCATTCGAACCTTTAACAACAATGTTTTTCCATTCTGCAGGAACTTCAACTTTTGTAATATTTTTACCACCTGCGTCAACAGCGGCAAAGTTCATGTTTACAATTTGTTCACCTTTATTACCATACGATTTTACAATGGCTTTTTTCATTTCGTCAACGGCAATCGAATAAGGAATTACTCCAGAAATTTTAAAGAATGCCGATTGCATAATGGTATTGGTGCGGGTTCCCAAACCTAAATCTTCGCCCAACTGAGTGCCATTGATAATATAGAAATTGATTTCGTTTTCGGCAAGATATTTTTTCATATGGTCGGGCAACTGTTTCTTGGTTTCCTCTTCATCCCAAATAGAGTTCAGCAGGAATGAGCCACCTTTTTTCAATCCTTTCAAAACATCATATAAATGCAGGTAAGCCGGAACGTGACAGGCCACAAAGTCGGGCGTTGTTACCAGATAGGTTGAACGGATTTGTTTGTCGCCAAAACGAAGGTGCGAACAGGTGAAACCGCCCGATTTTTTTGAATCGTACTGGAAATATCCCTGGCAATATTTATCGGTGGCGTCGCCAATAATTTTGATTGAATTTTTATTTGCGCCAACAGTACCATCAGAGCCTAAACCATAAAATTTAGCTTGTTTGGTTCCTTTTGGGGTCATATCGATTTCGGGTTTTAACGGAAGCGATTTAAAGGTAACGTCATCGACAATACCAATGGTGAAATCGCTTTTGGGTTCGTTCATTTCCAGGTTTTCGTAAACCGAAAGAATTTGCGACGGCGTAGTGTCTTTCGAACCTAACCCGTAACGGCCACCAACAATAACCGGGGCATTTTCTTTTCCGTAGAAATATGATCTTACATCGAGGAAAAGTGGTTCGCCGGCTGCTCCCGGTTCTTTTGCACGATCAAGAACGGCAATCCGTTTTACCGATTTTGGAAGCGCTTCAGCAAAATATTTTGCCGAGAACGGGCGGAACAAATGAATGGAAAGCAATCCAACTTTTTTACCCTGGGCACTCAAATAATCGATGGTTTCGCGAATGGTTTCGGTAGCCGATCCCATAGCGATAATGATATTTTCAGCTTCCGGATCACCGTAATAGGTAAACGGGCGGTATTTTCTGCCTGTTAATTCGCTGATCTGATCCATATAATCGGCTACAATATCAGGAACTGCATCGTAGAAACGGTTTGAAGCTTCTTTTGCCTGGAAGAAAATGTCAGGATTCTGCGCTGTTCCGCGTGTCATCGGGTTTTCCGGATTCAGGGCGCGGTTGCGGAATTCCTGCAGCGCTTCCTGGTCAATTAATGGAACGATGTCTTCCATTTCAATGGATTCAATTTTTTGTACTTCATGCGAAGTGCGGAATCCGTCGAAGAACGCGAGGAAAGGAACCCTTGATTTGATGGTTGCAAGGTGGGCAACACCTGCCAAATCCATCTCTTCCTGCACCGAACCTGATGCAATCATGGCAAATCCGGTCTGACGTGCAGCATAAATATCACTGTGATCGCCAAAAATCGACAATGCATGTCCGGCAAGTGCTCGTGCGCTGACATGGAAAACGGTAGGCAACAATTCGCCGGCAATTTTATACATATTCGGAATCATCAGCAACAGTCCCTGCGATGCCGTGTAAGTTGAAGCTAAAGCGCCCGACTGCAATGCACCGTGAATTGCCCCGGCTGCGCCACCTTCACTCTGCATTTCGGCCAAACGAACAGGACGGCCAAACATATTCTTTTTTCCAAATGCTGCCCATTCATCAACATACTCTGCCATGGTCGATGACGGAGTAATAGGATAAATACAGGCTACTTCACTAAACATGTAACTCATATATGCTGCTGCATAATTACCGTCACACGTTATAAATTTTTTCTGCTTTGTCATTTTTAATTGATATTTGATATTAATTGATATTTGATTGATACTTGATACTTGATACTTGATTCAGGATTTTAGATATCTGATAACTGATAATCTGATTCTGGTTCTGAAACTATGTTGTGTTTTATTTGAACTGCATTTATAAAGTTGTTTAATTTTCTTCCCAATATTTCTAATTTTTCATGTAATTCACTGTAAAGCTGTTTGTTTGTTAATGATTCTGTATTGTATAAATTTTCCAGATGGTCAATTGTTTCATCATTGGATGCCAACCCATGAATAAGAAATCGTAAAAAATCCTGTTTATAAGCTCTTCTGCCGAATCCTTCAACAATCAGTGATTTTATCGATTTCGATGAGCGTCTTATCTGGCTGCCTTCTTCATACATCTCGAATGCGGGAAGTTCATGCAGCGTCATCCTGTGAATTTTAATCACAAGCTCGTTTGCAATCTGCCATATTTCCAGTTTCTTGTACGACATTTTATTTATTTTTTAAATTTTAATCCAGTATCCAGTATCCAGCATCTAGCATCCAATATCCAGCATCTAATAAAGAAATCCAAAAAGCCACAACGGAATTTTATTTCCTTCACCGGTTTCTATCACATCCGAGGCTGCAAATAGGTCGTCTCCGGGCTCCAGTTTCCGGCCGCCAACAACAAAATGATATTTGCTGTTTACGCAAAAATCGGCAACCTGAGAACCCTTTAAATCGCAAATATAGTCCACCTGGTTATAAAAAAACGTTTGACGTAAATTTAAACTGTCGGTGTTATTGGGTGCAATGGCATAAAGCAAATTTGTGTTGTGCAGATACACTTTATCCGGTTTTTTCATCTGTTCATCATCGCCGTTCGAATACAGCAAATGAATGAGTTTCGCATTTTTTAAATAGTTCAGATAATTCATAATAGTTGCACGCGACGTTTCCACCAAGGCGGCTAATTTACTCACATTTGGTGTAAAAGGCGTTTCCGAGGCTATGATATGCAACAGTTTTCTGAGTTTTGGGAGATATTTTAATTCGATTTGATTGATGTACGGAACATCAATTTCGAGCGCCAGGTTAATGTGCATCAGCAAACGGTTGACATAAAAATGAGGGTCATCGATAAAATAGGGGAAGTAACCGTTTTTAAGATAGTCGTTAAAAAACGCCAGTGGCCGGACTTTTGACACAATTTCATGTGCAATTTTAACATGGTCCGAAATGATTTCATCGAAAGTGTAGTGTTTGAAATTATTCCCGGTGCGGTAGTTTAAATATTCCCTGAACGAAAGTCCTTCGAGGTGATAAATATTCGCAATTCCTTGTAAATCGGGGTTTCCTTCGGTAATCCGAAGTACCGGCGATGAACTGAAAATAATTTTAAGCGTTGGAATGTCATCGATACATCTTCTTAAATCAGCCGACCAGTCGGGGTATTTCTGAATTTGGTCGAGTACCAGTATTTTCCCGCCACGTTTTGCAAATTCATCGGCAAACGAACTGATTTTACGTTTGGTGAAATAGAAATTATTAAGGTTAATGTATAAAACAGTGTTGTCGTCGATGTATTTATCCCTGATATAATCGAGCAAAAAGGTGGTTTTGCCAACTCCCCTGAAACCTTTGATGCAAATGAGTTGCTGATTCCAGTCGATTTGTTTGGCCAGTTCCCTTTTTATGGTGGGTTTTCGGCTTTCGAGCAGCGACTTATGTGTATTTTGAAAAAAATCCAATTTTTAAAATTTTTTGCGAAAATAGTCAGAATTATGTAATTTTTGCAATCTGTGGATAGCAAAAACAGAAATTTGATGCTATTTATAACAGGTAAAAATAGCGGATTATGAAAAAATAGTGATTTGGAATTATGTCGGGTTAAAAAAGTAAATTTGCCAAAAACAATTTGTAATGCACAAAAAACCCGAGCTTCTTTTGCCCGCCGGAAATACCGAATCGTTTTTTGCAGCGCTTCAGGCTGGCGCAGATGCAGTTTATCTCGGGTTGTCACAATTTAATGCAAGGGCGAGGGCGAGCAATTTTAACCAGTATCAGTTTATTTCGATTTTAAAGGAAGCCCGGAAAAATAAAGTGCTGGTTTACGTTACCCTGAATACGGTAATTAAAAATGCTGAATTAGGCTCGTTAATTGACTATTTGCATTTTTTAAGCGAGGCTGGCGCCGATGGAATTATTGTTCAGGATTGGGGCGTTTATTATATCGCCAAAACATATTTTCCACGATTGAAAATTCATGCCAGCACTCAATTGGGGATTCACAATTCAATGGGGACTCAATACCTTGCTGAGAAGGGATTTCAGCGAACGGTGCTTGCACGCGAACTTACACTGAAAGAGTTGGAAACAGTGGTAAGAAAATCGCCAATCGAAACCGAAGTTTTTGTACATGGAGCGCTTTGTTACTCGTTTTCCGGAATGTGCCTGTTTAGCAGCTACACCGGCGGACGGGGCGCTAACCGCGGAATGTGCGCCCAACCCTGCCGCCGCGAATACGATGATAAAAACCACAAAAAATACCTTTTCAATTTAAAAGATAACCAGTTAATTGAATATATCCCGAAGCTGAGTAAAATAGGAGTTTCCAGCTTGAAAATCGAGGGACGGTTGAAATCGGGAGAATACACTTACCGTGTTGGTTCAGCGTACCGCATGGTTTTGGACGATGAAAGTAAAATTCAACATGCTTTGCAAAGTCTGGAACTTGATTTTGGAAGACAGAAAACAAGCTATTTTGCAGGTGGAGATATAAAAACTGCTATTTCCGATGAAACTTCAACCGGAGTTTATTTGGGCAGGATTGAAAAAGTATCGGGAAATAAAATGCTGATTTCTTCTTCGATGCCCATAGAACCAAAATTCCGTTTGCGAATTCTCGGAAACGATGGTGCCGAACCGGTTTATGTCATTGTAAATAATCCGGTTAAAGAAGGCGATTTTTACTTGATTGAAAAGGAAAATCAAAAAATTGAAGTTCAAAGCCGTGTGTTTCTGACCAAGTTGCAGGATCGGAAATTTCAGGATAAACTTGAAAATATCAGCCAACTTTCTTTCAAACCCATTTCTTCCGATTTTAAAAGATCGATTTTAAAAAATCTGGCTAAAAAGCAGGAACCCGGGAAAGAGAAACTTTATTTTCGCATTGCTTCAACGGATTGGTTAAACCTGATTAATTTTAATGAATTGGACGGACTTTTTCTTTCATTTTCAAAACTGACCTGGACGAAGTTCATTCCCGAAAGTGATTTCATTCAAAATAACCGCGATAAAGTATTTGTTGAGTTGCCAAAATTTATTGCAGAAGAATCGATTGGTTTTTATGCCGAACTGGTTAAGAAAATGGTTCAGCATGGAATACGGAATTATGTAATCAGTCATCTTTCGCAAAAGTTATTGATTCCTGAAAATTGCCGGATTATTAACAACGAAAATGTTTACGCTTTTAATGATGCTGCGGTAAAATGCATTCAAAACGAAGGTGTTGAAAGTTTTATCTACCCGTTTGAAATTGATTTCGAAACACTCGAATCAATGAATTTCAAAAACGGGATTGTTCCTGTTTATTTTTATCCTGAACTGTTTTATTCCAGAATGCCGGTTGAATTGGATAACAGCGCTGATTTTAGCGGCTTCGACACCAAAACCAGTTACAAACGTTACCGGAAAAACGGGATTACAATAATCGTCCCCGACCGCGCTGTTTCTATTTTACATCATAAAAACCGGTTGTCGAAGATTGGATTTAACAACTTTTTAATCGATGTCAGTTACGATACATTTTCAAAAAACCGGCTGAAAACACTTAAAACCCGTTTTTTGAAATCGGAGCAAATTCAGCCCACCACTACCTTTAATTTCACAAAAGGATTGGTATAAAATGTGGCTAAAGCCAGTCATTTTATTCATTCACAAACCGTCAGCTAAAGCAGACGGCAATATTATTTCCGTTGGCTTTAGCCAACGGTTAAACGCTACAGAAAAACAAGGCTTTAGCCACATAAAAACAAAGGCTGCCTTTTGGGCAACCTCTGCTTGAAATATTCTTTACTCCTTCCCTAGGTGAGATTAGGAGTGGTTTCTTTCTTATTCGTCGTTCATCGATGCAAGAAATTCTTCCATTGAGTTGGCGCGCATCAAACGGGTTTTCATAAATTCCATTGCTTCCAGCGAATTCATGCCGCCCAGATAGTGACGCAAAATCCAGAGTTTGTCGATAATTTGTTTCGAGAATAACAAATCTTCGCGCCGGGTGCTCGATGCCGGAATATCCACTGATGGGAAAATTCTTTTGTTCGAAAGTTTCCTGTCGAGCTGCAATTCCATGTTACCGGTTCCCTTAAATTCCTCGAAAATTACATCGTCCATTTTCGAACCTGTTTCGGTCAAAGCAGTTGCTATAATTGTCAGCGATCCGCCTTCTTCAATGTTTCGGGCTGCTCCAAAAAAGCGTTTTGGTTTGTGCAGCGCGTTGGCGTCAACCCCACCCGAAAGAACTTTTCCTGAAGCAGGCTGAACTGTATTGTAGGCGCGTGCCAAACGTGTAATCGAGTCGAGCAGTATAACTACATCATGTCCACATTCCACCATACGTTTTGCTTTTTCGAGAACAATATTTGCAACCCGTACATGTTTGTCGGCCGGTTCGTCGAATGTTGAAGCAACAACTTCGCCATTTACACTGCGCGCCATATCTGTTACCTCTTCAGGCCGTTCGTCGATAAGCAACACAATCATATATACTTCGGGGTGGTTGGCTGATATTGCATTGGCAATTTCTTTCAGCAAAACTGTTTTACCTGTTTTAGGCTGTGCCACAATCAAACCGCGCTGTCCTTTGCCAATGGGCGCAAACATGTCCACAATGCGCGTCGAAAGATTATCGTGCCCGTTTCCGGTCAACTGAAATTTTTCGTTCGGGAAAAGCGGGGTGAGGTGGTCGAAAGGAACCCGGTCGCGAATATAATCGGGAGTTCTTCCATTGATTTCAAGCACTTTTACCAGCGGGAAATATTTTTCCCCTTCCTTTGGCGGACGAATGGTTCCTTTAACCGTGTCGCCCGTTTTTAATCCCAGCAGTTTTATTTGCGATTGCGAAACATAAACATCGTCGGGCGAATTCAGATAGTTGTAATCGGCTGAACGC
>Ga0351900_1200_pt1 | contig 12366 bp, 9 predicted proteins | sample BONcelHT113001D3_FD_205827 | JGI IMG/M metagenome (GOLD analysis project Ga0351900, IMG submission 205827) | Enriched cells from coal bed in the Powder River Basin, Montana, United States - BONCAT cells T11 rep1 HSBNCT.T11.300.1.D3 ...
TACAAATGAACAATCTCGTTCCTGTTTATCGTGAAGTTGGTATTGATATTCCAGTTAAAATTATCACGTTTCATCACCCTGGCATTCAATACCATTTCAAAACCGGAATTGTTAACCTGACCCAGGTTCGATGCTACCGAGTTGAAACCAAGAATGTCGGGCAGCCTGCGGTCAACAAGCACATCCATTGTTCTTGCTGTATAGAACTCAAAAGATCCATCGAATAACCCATTGAGAATACCGAAGTCGAGTCCAAAGTTCAGTGATTCAGTTTCTTCCCATTTTAATTCCGAATTGGCCATCCGGTTCACATATAGCTGGGTGCCTTCATAAACGGTTCCTGTTAAGGATTGGTAAGGATATTTACCTGTTGCCATATCTGAAAGAGCCTCATAACGGCCAATAGCGCGGTTACCATTACTTCCGTATGAAACACGAAGTTTTCCGTAGGTAAGAATATCGTTTTTGGCAAATCCTTCATCGGTAAACACCCAACCCAAAGCGGCAGAGGGGAAATAACCATACGGATTTTCCTGTCCAAAAGCAGAGTAACCGTCGCGGCGCATGGTCAATGTAAGCATATATTTATCCTTTAACGAATAGAAAACCCTGCCCATAAGCGCGTTGGCAGTTTCATATTCGTCGTTGCTGGTAATTTGAAAAGTAGATCCTGTACCTGCCTCCATACGGTGATAACCTAATGCATCAGACGGCTGAAAATTCTGTGCCGACATATAATCCGACCAGCTTTGTGACTTTTCGGCATTGGCTAGTAATGTTACATCGAATTTGTGAATGCCTTTAAAAGTTTGGTTCCACTTAATCAGATTGTCAACCTGCCAGCTATAAATTTTTTCCTGAAGACGTTTTGCCTGTCCTCCGAATCTTGCCCAATCTTCGTTCTTTATTGACTGATGGTTATAAAATTCATACCACTGGTAACGTGGCGCAAAATTTATCTGGTACGAAATGTTGTATGGCAGTTTAATGGTTGCATACAAATTGGAATTTAATGTATTATAAATTCGTCGTCTGTCCTGAAAAGTCATCTCATACAGCGAGTGTATTGCACCGCGGCCTGGGTCATCAACCGGGCTGCGGCGCAGTGTAACGCCATCATCGTTATAAATTGAACCCCAGGGCGAGTTATTAATTCTGGTACCCCATGCAGCCTGAATAGTTGGGTCAGGGTTTGAACCGTCAGGATTTACGCGGTTCATCTTGCTTTCATCCCTGTCGGAAAACTGTGTATTCATACCCACTGTCAGCCAATCGGTTACTTTTGCTTCGAGGTTAACCCTGCCGCGGATGGTTGAAAAACCGTCGCCCACAATAATACCTTCGTTATTGTTGTATCCCAGCGACATGTAATAAGTAACAGCTTCTGATCTTCCCGATAATGAAATGTTGTAATCCTGTCGCAAACCATTCTGAAACACCATGTCGGTCCAGTCAACCGATTTTCCGGCTTTGTAATTGGCAATTTCCAAAGGCAGCATACCCAGACGTGCAAGCCAGATATCGGTTTCATCACCTGCGCTACCATCAAGCCACATTTGTTTAGTAACACCTTCAGGCAAATTATTAGGATCTTCGAATTTGTACAATTTGGTATTGGTGGCTGCATTGTAATAATTCAGCGATTGCATAACTTTTGTTCTCCAGCTAACAAATCCATACGGATCGTAAACTTCCTCCAAAGTTCCCATGGTGGCCAATCCAATGCTTGAGTTTACGTTAATAATTGGTTTTCCCTTTGCCCCTTTTTTGGTGGTAACCAATACAACACCGTTTGCCGACCGCGAACCATAAACGGCTGCAGAAGAAGCATCTTTTAAAACATCGATGCTTTCAATGTCATTCGGGTTAATGTCTTCAAGTGATCCCTGGTAAATTACACCATCGAGTACGATTAACGGAAAAGAAGAGGCTTTTAAAGTATTGTCGCCCCTGATTTCCATGTCGCCGCCACCTTTTGCATTTGTGGCAAAACCTACCTGCAAACCGGCAATATTACCGCGTAACATATCCTGCAGCGCCTGTGGTTTTTCGTTTTCAACCTGGCTGGCTTTTACAGTTGAAACTGCACCGGTGAGGTCGCTTTTTTTCATGGTTCCGTAACCAATCGCAACAACCTCTTCAAGCCCAATTACATCGGGCATTAAAACAACATTGAATGAGGATTGAGTGCCAATTTCGATTTCCTGGGGTTTCATCCCGATAAAGGAAAACAAAAGCGTTTTTGCATTTGCAGGAACACTGAGCGAATAAGTGCCATCAGGACTGGTTACAGTTCCAACGGTTGTTCCTTTCACGATTACGGTTACACCCGGTAGCGGTGAACCTTCAGCAGTTACAGTACCTGTAACCGTTTTTTGTGCCATTGTACTGCTAATAGTTACAACAAACACCATTAAAAGAAATAGTAGTTTTCGCATAAATTAAAATTTAATAGGTTTAATGAATAATTATATTGGAAAAATAATAGATAGTTTCTTTCATAAATCAGGTTTTAAAATTTGATTAGTAATAGTTTCAAACAATTTTCAGTGTGAGACCTGTTGTAATCTCAATATTAAAAAAGTTTTTCGTTTCTCTGTTTAAATTCAAGGGGTAAAACTAAAAAGAATTATAAACACAAAATTAACGTTAATTTGCAAGTTTTGATATTATTTTTGCACATTATCAGATTTAACATTTAACAAAATTTGCATAATGAGCAACACCGAAAAATTGGAATGGTTAAAGAAAAACGGATTAAAATATATTTTGCGCCTTTTTTTAAAAATTGCGATCTGGTTTACAGGATTATCGCTGTTTCTTGTTTTACTTTTTAAATGGGTTCCGGTTCCGGTTACTCCGCTCATGCTGATTCGCACTGCTCAGCAAATTACATCGGGACAGAAAGTAATATTAAAACACGACTGGGTTCCTATGAAAAAAATTTCACCTCACCTTCAGTTGGCAGCAGTTTGCAGCGAAGACCAGAATTTTTTCACTCACCACGGGATAGATTTTGGTGCGATGAAAAAGGCGGTGAATGAATCGAAAAAGAAAAACGGGAAATTACGCGGGGCAAGCACAATTTCGCAGCAAACGGCAAAAAATGTTTTTCTCTGGCCACAGCGAAGTTGGGTGAGGAAGGGACTTGAAGTGTGGTTTACCGGATTGATTGAACTTATCTGGGGGAAAAAGCGAATTTTAGAGGTTTATCTGAACAGCATTGAAATGGGGAATGGGATTTATGGTGTTGAAGCTGCCGCAAACAACTACTTTGGAACAAGCGCTTCAAAATTGACCAAATACCAGTCGGCATCGATAATTGCCATTTTGCCAAGTCCGCGAAAGTGGAATGCCAAAAATCCGGGACCTTACGTCAGAAGCCGAACTGAATGGATCATCGGACAAATGAGACTTCACAGCCCGCTGCCGTATTAAAATTGTGATTTGTTTAATTAAAATAATTTTATTTAATGAGCTTGCTTTCAAAGTAGAAAATTCAATGATTTTCATCTATCTGACCCCTAACCCCAAAGGGGGACATCTGAAAATCATTGAATTAGGAAGTTCCCCTTTGGGATTTCTACTCTTTACTAACTTCGACAATGCGTCACCCAATTTTTAGTTGAGTGAATGAGAATCAAATATTCGAAAGCAAAAAATCGTTTTTATACTGTTTAAGCGATTCTCAAGGCGTTAAATCAGTCTGCGTCACCCAGTGTCGAAGTCAGGAGGAAATTCCCCTTTGGGATTTCTACTCTTTATACACATCTTTTTGATATATCCAGAATCCAAATAACATTGAAAGCCCTTTCTTAAAACCTTATTTTAACAGGCAACCTCAGTAGAAAATCCTGACTCATGAACAAATACCTTATTACCTTATTTGGGGTTGATGGTCTTTTGATAAAATTTGATAAAAGCCTCATATTCTTCCATGTAACTAACCTTCCGATGATGTTCCGGCTGGTTAAGAATATAATTACAGACTTTTGCAATATCGCCTTTTGATACCGAAAAAGCAGAACAGGTATCCTGCCATTTAAATTTTCCCTGGCAAAATTTATTTTCATTAATAAACCTTTCCGTGCTATTTGCCACTATAGAAGCGATTGTTTCTTCAGAAATATTTGGTGAACGGGAGATAAGAAAATGTACGTGTTCCGGATTTGCGTAAATCGCATAAAGATGACTTTCATTGTTTTTAACAATTCCGGTGATGTATTTTTCAATACGTTCCCTGTGCTGATCAACAATCACTGGCAAACGGTGTAAAGTGGTGAACACAAAATGTGTGTACAGATTGTTGTATTCAATTTTCATAAATAAGGTAATTAGGTTTGTGCATTATTGTTCTTTGTTTTCTACTTAGGTTCTTTCTTTAAAAAATAAGGTTTTTAAAATCTTTTATCAGTGTTGATTAAATTACACGTTTATCTAATGTCAGATAAAAATCCATTGGGCTATTTTCCCCTGAATAACTCGCGATACTCTGACGGTGACTTACCCATAATATTTTTAAACTGACGGTTGAAGTTTGAAATATTATTGAATCCTGCCTCATCGGAAATGTCGGCAATTGTTCTGCTTCCATGCATTAAAAATTTGCATGCGTAGCTAATCCTTTGTTCGTTCACAAATTGCGAGAATGTCTTTCCTGATTTTTGTCTGAAATACCGGCAGAAAGCTGTTACATTCATTCCAGCCACCGATGCCACTTCTTCGAGTTCTATTTTTCGGTTGTAATTTCTCGTTGTGAATTTGTAAATTTTTGCCATTCGGGGTTCCCGCTGATCTTTCATCTCGTTGGTATAATCGGGTGATGCTATGGTCCGTGATTTGGAATTTCCCAGATAATCGATGAGTTTTACAAACAAAAGGTGTCGTTCCATACCGTTTGTATTAAAAATCTCCCGGATAATTTCGCCCCCTGCTGCGGCCGGTTCCCCCGAAAAAAACAGACCTGATGCTGCACTTTGCAGCAGTTTTTTTACTGAAGCGAATTCTGTTCTTTGCAACAGCGATTCGGGAAAGTAACTCATAGGAAACTGAATAACGATGGCATTTACCCTCAGGTTAGGATCACCGGTATAAAAAATTGGGTCGCTCATATAAAAATGCGGAAGATTGCAGCCATATAATGATAAATCACCGGGGCCGAAATTTTCAACGGCATCGCCAACAATTTTTTTACCGAAACTTTTAATGATATAAACAATTTCGAATTCTTCGTGAAAGTGCAATGGGAACCGGAAATGTGGCAAGTCATCCAATTTGATTAGAAATGATTTATCGACGGGATAATTAATGACTTCTTTAAACGGTTTCATCTATACCGAATTATTTAGTGGTACTAAAATATCTCAATTTGCAATATTGGCAAATGTAGTATAAATCTGTGCAAATCAAATATTAACTCAAACACAAAAGATATCTAATTTTGACATTCAAAAATTAATGAAATTTTCCAGGGCAAAACAGATAAAGCAACAGGAATTCAATCAGTTTTAAACGAGGCATAAGAAAAGTAGAATATGATGCAATATACATTTTGGGGATTATCCGTTTGGGACCTTGTCGTAATATTTATCTATTTCGTTGTTATTCTTGTGGTTGCCATACGCGCTTCGATATTGGTAAAAAACAGTGAAGACTATTTTATGGCAGGCAGGCGGTTTGGAAAACTAATCCAAACGTTTGCAGCATACGGACAGGCAACTTCGGTAGAAAATGTTACTGCCACCACAACCATGGTTAATGCAAATGGTGCATCGGGTATTTGGGCAATGCTGGCCGGCGGGCTTTTCAATCTTCCTGTTTTCTGGATGACATCTATCTGGTATCGCCGGTTGCGGGTGCTCACCCTGGGCGATTTCTTTGAAGAAAGATATGGATCAAAACGGATGGCCGGGTTTTATGCCTTATGTCAAATCATTTTTTTTATCATGATTGGGGCATTTGGCCTGATGGCAATGGCGAAAACAGTTGCAGCAATTACCGCAAAACCTGAATCAGAATTAACAAAAACAGAACAGGTGGAATATTTAAAAGCCGTTGAACTGGAAAAACTTCAGGCGGCTGATTTTGCCTTATTGTCGGCTGACGAAAAAGACAGACTGTCGGAATTGCAATTGTTAAATCCTAAAAAGGAATACTCTTATCTGAACGAGAACATGCTGATCTGGATAGTGGCAATAGTAACCCTGATATATGCCAGTATTGGAGGATTGGCTGCTGCTTTTTTAGTTGACTTGCTGCAGGGAATTTTTACAATAGTATTATCCGTTATGCTGATTCCGTTTGCGATGGTCAATGTAAATTTGATGCACGGAGGAACAGGGGCGGTTGGATCGTTTGATATTATGCACAAAGTTTTACCTGCATCGTTTATGGAATTGTGGGGTTCGCCAAGCCTGATTGAATTTACGTGGTACTGGATTTTGGCTTTTTCGGTCATGATTGTGATAACTACGGCAGTACAGGCCAATCAGTTAACTGCCTGTGGTTCGGCAAAAGACGATCACACGGCCCGGTATGGATTTGTATCGGGAATGCTTTTAAAACGATATTCCACTGTTTTATGGGGTCTTTTGGCACTTTTTACAGTTGTACTTTACGGCGGAAAAATTTCAAACCCCGATTATGTGTGGGGCCATGCAACCCGCGATTTACTTGGCCCGGCTGGATTCGGGTTGGTTGGATTAATGATAGCCTGTCTGATTGCAGCGCTGATGTCGGCAAAATCGGCATTTATGATTACCGCCGCAGCAATGATTACCAATAACTTATACAAACCTTTCAGGCCAAATCAATCCGAAGCTCATTACGTTAAAATGGGAAGGATATTTGGGGCGCTGTATATGTTTATTTCTGCCTATTTTGCTGTAAAATCAAACAGCATATTCGAGTTGTTTAAAATGACGATGATGTTCAATTCCATTCTTGCAGCCGGATTTTGGCTTGGAATGTTATGGCGGCGATCAAATGCTGCCGGAGTATGGGCTTCAATGATAATTATGTTTGTGGCTACGGTGGTTTTGCCTTTCGGAGTGCCGGTAATTTCAGGTATGCGGACTTCAGAATACTTAAGTAAAACAACTCAACCAGTGCCGGTTAGCCGTGTTTATACTGCAAGCGAAATGGATGTTCAAAACCGGAAAGAGGAAATCGAAAAATGGCAGCGGTTAAACGATGCAGGCAAAGCAGAAGGCACTTGCCCCGGGTTGCTGATAGCGGGTGACAAATTCGAAAAAATAACACTGCTGCCTAAAAAATCGATTTTCTGGAGTGAAGGGTTAAAAATTGTTGATGGAAAAGTTACAGGATTGGGGAATCTGAAAGTTGAACTCATTGCCCTGGATTGGTTAGGCTGGGATTTATCGAAAAATTCATATTCGTTGAATGAAACCCTGACTTTTCTGTTTCGCATCATTTTCCCGTTTTTAATTTTAATGTTGGTAGCCGTTTATACTAAACCTGAGGATAAAACAAGGCTGGACCAGTTTTATGGTAAAATGCTTACTCCTGTTGTTGGAACTCATTTGGATGATGATTTGGCAATGGAACAAACAAGAGCAAATCCATACAGGTTTAATTACCTGAAAATATTTCCGGAATCGAACTGGGAATTTCGCCGGTGGAACAGGGAGGATTGGAATGGAGTAATTGGTTCGAGCCTCGCAGCAGTTAGCGTGGTGATATTGCTGGTTTTTCTGGTAAATCTTGGAAGCTGATAACATTTTTAAAATAGAAACCATTTTGACAAAAATTAGAAGCAAGGAATAATAAACACCCTTCGACTACGCTCAGGGTGACCGTCAGACTGAGCGTAGTCGAAGTCTGTTTTTACAAAATAAACGACATTAATAAAAGAAAATATAAAATATAAAAAACTCAATATTATGCATGACGTTGACACTTTAACAAAAAAAACTGCCCTGATTGGTGAGGCATTGCCCAACATTCCATGGGAACCCAAACCTGAAAATTGCAAGGGAGTAGTTTGGCGGCACAGTGCAAACCCGGTTGTTGATATAAACCCGTTTCCAAAAGCACGCGGCGTTTACAATAGTTGCGTTTTACCCTGGAAAGGCAAATTTATCGGTGTTTTTCGTGCTGACTGGCATTGTATGACACCCCATTTGCATTTTGGAACCAGCGATGATGCAATCAACTGGAAATTTGATGAAGAACCTATTCAGTTTATTTCACCAGACCCTGCTTTGGGTGAATTGACTTTTGCTTACGATCCGCGCGTATGTAAAATTGAAGATAAATATTACATAACCTGGTGCAATAATTATTATGGCCCAACAATCGGTCAGGCCTGGACAAAAGATTTTAAAACATTTCATCAACTGGAGAACGCTTTCCTGCCCTATAACCGCAACGGAGTTCTTTTCCCAAAAAAAATCAGGGATAAATATGTAATGCTCAGCAGGCCGATGGGTCTGGGAATGGCAATCAATTACGGCGATATTTTTTACAGCGAAAGCCCCGATCTTATCTATTGGGGAAAACACCGAATCGTATTTACAAGGGGGCCCAGAAAATGGGAACGTGTAAAAATAGGGCCCGGACCAATTCCAATCGAAACAACCGAGGGGTGGCTATTGTTATACCATGGTGTGGCTGACACTTGTTCTGGTTTTATTTACAGTATGGGAGCTGCTCTGCTCGATTTGGACGAGCCCTGGAAAGTGCTTTACCGCTGCCAGTTTCCAATAATGACACCGGAAGCCATTTATGAAACTGCCGGAAGTGTTGATAATGTAATCTTTCCAACTTCGGTACTGACTGATGGTGAAACAGGCCGGATGGCAATTTTTTATGGTGCAGCCGATACCTATTCAGCAGTGGCTTATGCCAATGTTGATGAAATTATCGCTTACGTAAAAGATAATGCATGGAAGTAAAAGGATGAACAATATGATGACAAGTATGCAATTATCACCCCTTTCTCCCCTCAAGGGGAAAACAGCTACAAACAATAGCCTGACTAAGTTCACTGCGAATCCTCCCTTGAGGGGTTCGGGGGTGAATAAATGAGACAATAAATTAATATCACAGCTTAAAACTATACGTTACTAATTATAAAAAATATTCAACATGCAAAAGGTAGATGATTTTTCGATGGAGTTGAATTTCACCGAAGCTTACAGAAACAATATAAACGAGCATATTGCGATTCGCGAGGCCAGATGCCATCAGGCGCAGTTTCCGGCTGTACTTTCCGAAATTCAGGAAAAAGACAGATTGGCTGGCCGCACTTTTTGGGGTTGGGTTGGGTTTAGTCCGCACAATGCGCCCAATGGTGCTGCTTACGGTTATTTTTGCCACGAGCTGAAGATAATTGAAGCTATCGAACGTGGAAATATTCCGTTTGAACAAAGAGATGGCGTTCATGAAATGCTTCATTTCTGGAAGAGAGAAACTTCAAAAGCCAAAGTAGAAGCGGCTTTTACACCAAAAATGCTTCCTGTTTTATTTCGCGATGAACTTGTGTCGTTGCCATACAATTTCAAACCGCTGATTGCAAATCCAATTTACCGCATGGCAGGTGTTTTTGTGGATTATGAAAAATTACTGCGTCTTGGAATTCCCGGCTTGAGAGCGGAAATTACTGAATACAGGGACAAATCAAAAGCTTCGGGAGGTGATTACAAACTTTATGAAGGAATGTTGATTGCGTTGGATGTATTTACAGATTCTTGCCGGCATTACGAAAAACAGGCAATTGAAAAGGCTCAGAAAGAAAATGATACCAAAAGATCAACAGAACTTTTTCAGCTTGCGAAAGTTTTGAAAAAAAATGCAACTGCAAAACCTGGAACTTTTTACGAAGCGCTTCAATTATCTTGGCTTTATACCTTGATATGTGGTTCGCTGGAATCAGGTCGGGTTGATGTTTATCTGGGCGATTTCTATTGTAATGATATCGATAATGGAATTATAACCGAAACCGAAGCGCTATCCTTGATGCATTCGTTCTGGAGGTTGATTATTGAATTGTTCCGCGATGTTGACGGTCGTGTGATTATTGGTGGTCGTGGCCGCAGAAACGAAGCCAATGCCGACAGGTTTGCCTTGTTGGTCCTTGAAACCATGCGTACTTACGGAAAAGCCATTTTACCTCAGACAACACTTCGTTTCTACGAAGGAATGAATCCCGTACTTATGGAAAAATCATTGGAATTGATTGGTCAGGGTTATACCTTCCCACTGCTTTATAACGACGATGTTTTGGTTCCCGGCGTTGCCAATGCGCACAATGTTCCGGTTGAAGATGCCGAGCAATATATGCCTTTGGGATGTGGTGAAATTACCATCGACCACATGGGTTTTGGCACGCCCAGCGGTTCGCTGAATGTGCTGAAAGCTTTGGATGTTACCCTTCGTGATGGGGTCGATCACATTACCAAAAAACGATTGGGGCTGCCAACCGGAGATTTGCGCGATTTTAAAACATTCGATGAATTTTTCGATGCTTTCAAAAAGCAGTTGACTTTTTTTATCGAAATCCTTGCCGATCATGAGGAACTGGAATATGTTGAATCGGCAAAACAAGCTCCATACCTTTACCTCAGCATGCTTTACGACGACTGTATTGCGCGCGGCAAAGCCATTTTTGATGGTGGGATTCGTTATTTGGGAGGTTCGCTGGAATCGTTCGGAAGTGTAAATGCTGCCGACAGTCTTACAGCCATCAAAAAAATGGTATTCGATGAGAAAAAGATTTCAGCCGATACATTAATAGCAGCCCTTGATAACAACTTTATTGGATACGAAAAAGAGCGTAAAATGCTGATTGATTGTCCGAAATATGGCAACGATGACGCGTATGCCGATGATATTATGGTTGAATTGCACGACTTTATGTGTAACACCATCCGCGACCAGCGCGACCGCACAAATTTGCACTGGTATCTGAATGTGCTCATCAACAACAAACAAAATACAATTCTTGGCCGCTGGGTTGGCGCTTCTGCCGACGGGCGCAAAGCAGGCAAAGAGATGGCAAATGCCAATACTCCTGCTGGCGGCAACGACAAAAAAGGGGTAACTGCACTTATCAATTCATTGGTAAAACCACGTCATGACATTCATGCCGGAACGGTTCAAAACATGCGTTTTGGCAAAGATTTTATTACCAACGACAAATTGAAATTTGATTCGATAATTTCAACTTATTTCAAAAAAGGTGGAGCACAGGCTATGATTACGGTTATCAACCGTGGCGATTTGGAGAAAGCACTGGTTGAACCCGAAAAATACAAAGACTTATTTGTCAGGATTGGCGGGTTCAGCGCACGATATATCGATTTACCAAGAGATGTGCAGTTGGAAATTCTGAGTCGTAAAACTTATTAATTTTTCAATCGGGAATGAGCGAAACCGCAATCGTTTTTGACATTCAGCGGGCATCCCTGCATGATGGGCCTGGCATCCGAACAACCATCTTTTTAAAGGGTTGTACGTTGGATTGTTTATGGTGCCATAACCCTGAAGCAGTTGCACCCAGGCGCCAGCTTTTCTTTTATTTCGATAAATGCACACAATGCGGCGATTGCGTAAAAGTGTGCGAAGATGATGTACATCACTTAACAGACGGAAAACATACCATCGATTACGATAAGTGCACATTTTGCGGTAAATGTGTTGAAGCATGCAATTTTAATGCGCTTAAAATTATAGGAACGGAGATGAGTGTTGATGATGTTATGCGTGAAATCATGGCCGACGTCGATTTCTACACAAATTCCGGTGGTGGAATGACGCTTTCAGGAGGAGAACCATTGTCTCAATTCTCTTTTTCGATGGAACTCCTGAAGCGATGCAAGGAATCGGGTGTGAGTACATGTGTTGAAACATCAGGTTTTTTGCCTGCCGCACAGTTTAAAAAGGTTTTGCCTTTGGTTGATATTTTCCTTTTCGATTACAAACTGACCGGTTCTGAGGAGCATATAAAATATACCGGTGTTCCGAATGAACGAATCCTTGAGAATCTTGATGTGGCCTATCAGCATGGAATCCCAATAATAATGCGTTGCATTATCGTTCCGGGAATTAATGACACCGACAACCATTTTAAAGGCATTTGCGCTCTTAATGCAAAATACCCCAATTTAAAAGGTATCGAAATTTTGCCCTACCACACCATGGGCAACAGTAAGAGAACCAGCATTGGTGTTGGCGAAACACTCACTCATCTGAACACGGTTCCTCCTGAAATAGCTGAACAGTGGATTGAAAAACTAAAGGAAATGGGTTGTTTTAAAGCTAAAATCGGGTAATACAGATTCCTGTTGATTCAACTGAAAATTAAAAGTACCCAATTAAATGTCGTTTAGTAAGGGTGAAATTAAT
>Ga0351900_1205_pt1 | contig 12114 bp, 9 predicted proteins | sample BONcelHT113001D3_FD_205827 | JGI IMG/M metagenome (GOLD analysis project Ga0351900, IMG submission 205827) | Enriched cells from coal bed in the Powder River Basin, Montana, United States - BONCAT cells T11 rep1 HSBNCT.T11.300.1.D3 ...
AATTGAGATAACACTTCCATATAATTCCTCAGAACCATCGCAATTTAGAAAAAAAGAATATCAGCAATTATACTTACAATGATAAAATAAAAACATTGCGAACATTCTCTATTCATCTTATAAAAAAGAGGACTATATCCTGAAAAATGTCTGGAAGAAAGAAAAGCTGAAAACTTATACCGGGAGAAGAAATGCAGAACTTTTTGCAATGAGGTGGAATATGATCCATTTTGAGGACGGAATGCCTGTCTATATTGAAAGTCCTAATATTAAAGTGAATAAACAGCAGAATAATTTTGACGAGAAAGATTTTCAATATGCATATATTCCGGTAGTAGAAGAACTACTTGAACTTCTCATAGATCTCAACCTGACGGAAAATACAGACAGCATAAATTATATAATTGCGCCAGAAGCTGCATGCAGAGAGGCCCTTGAAAAACAAACAAGTAAAAGCTTCACTTACTTCTTCAAAAAACCAAATAGAAATTACACAAGAAAGCTCAAACATTTACGACAGACTTACAATTCCAGGGAAGATCTTTTTATAAATGATCGAATCACTATGCAACACTGCAGCTATCAAACTACCCTAAAACACTAAATCGAAAGGCGTGAAGTTGCTAAACAAATGGTCAAAAATGGCTTCCGAATTTTTGATAAACAAAACGAAAAAGACACTCCAGTACGACACTCCAGAAAACAAAAAGGACTTCACATTGCTGTAAAGTCCTGATTTTCAATGTGGGTTGTACTGGAGTCGAACCAGTGACCCCTACCCTGTCAAGGTAATGCTCTAAACCAACTGAGCTAACAACCCATTTATCTGCAAAAATAATAAAAACAAAAAAAGGCACTGCAAAAGTGCCTTTTAATTTATGATTCTGTTCAATAATATTTTCAGATAAAGAATTTCAAAATAAATAATACTGCCAGTACAACCATAACAATGGTTAAGTCTTTGGTTTTTCCGGTGAGTAATTTCAGCAATACATACGAAAGCATCCCAAAAACAATTCCTTCGGCAATACTATAGGTAAGGGGCATAATGATGATTGCAATAAACGCCGGAATTGATTCGGTATAATCTTCGAAATTGATGTTTAAAATTGGTGTCATCATAAAGAATCCAACCAAAACGAGGGCAGGTGCGGTTGCTGCTGCTGGTACCATGAGGAAAAGTGGAGCCAGAAACAAAGCAATTGCGAAAAATGCGGCTGTTGACAATGAAGTTAAACCTGTTTTACCTCCCTCGGCAACTCCCGAAGCGCTTTCAACATAAGTAGTTACCGTGCTGGTACCCAGTATTGCACCTGCTGTGGTTCCGATTGCATCGGCAAAAAGAGCCTGTTTAACGCGCGGAACTTTGCCGTCTTTATCGAGCATTCCCGCTTTTGACGAAACTCCAACCAGGGTGCCCACTGTATCAAACATATCGACAAAAAGAAAAGTGAAAAGCACAATCATCATGTCGAAAGTAAATATCTGCGAAAATTCAAATTTAAAAAAGATGGGTTCCAGTGATGGCGGTAAATCCACAAGGTTGCCTTCGGGCATCTTTGTAACACCGAACGGAAGTCCGGCAATGGTAGCAGAAAAGATTCCGATGAGTAGTGCGCCTTTTACTTTCAGGCTCAATAGCACAGCAGTTAAAACAATTCCTCCGATGGCAATTAAAACAGCCGGCGAACCCATTTTTCCCAGGCCAACCAATACTGCATCGTTATTTACAATAATACCGGCATTTTGTAACCCGATGAATGCAATGAACAATCCAATTCCCGCTGATATTGCATGTTTTAGCGAAATTGGTATTGAATTTACAATCAGTTCTCGGATATTAAAAAAGGTCAGTACCAAAAAAATAATACCCTCGAGGAAAACCGCGGTAAGCGCAAATTGCCAGGTGTGGCCCATTCCGAGTACTACGGTGAAAGCAAAAAAAGCATTCAAACCCATTCCCGGTGCCAATGCAAACGGCAGTTTGGCAAACAGCGCCATAACCAGCGTTGCGATAAGGGCAGAAAGAGCAGTTGCCGTAAACAGTGCGTTTTTGTCCATACCGGTTGCACTGAGAATATCGGGATTAACCGCCAGAATATAGGCCATGGTCATAAATGTGGTTAACCCGGCCAGTATTTCAGTTCTTACGGTTGTGTTATTTTGTTTTAAACTGAAGAATTTTTCTAACATAATTTTGGTTTTATAATGTCCATTTCAAAGCAATTGTTGGTTTTACTGCGAATTCAGGTCCAACAAAATTATTACTTAACTCAATTTCGGAACCTACTGAAAATTTCCTTGCAAAATTGTACCACAACTGTGGCTCCGACAAGAATCTGTAGCTGGTACCCCAAAACATTTCCTCTTTCCAGAAATCAGCAAAACCTAAAAAGCTAAGTTTTCCTTTCAGCATTTGAAGGGTCCAAACAGCCGTCAACTGAAATGCAGCATTTTCTTTATCCTGAATATATTTATAGTTTGCCTGCAAAGTCAAAATCTTTGAAAAATCTGCGGAAGCCCATGTCCGTTCAATACCGGCCAGATAAGCATTTTCAATCGGAATGAAAGGTGTATCTTCACCATCTAATTTAAAAACACCTCCATTGTACTCAACCCGGGGCATGAATTTTTGAGTTTCATTCCACTTAAATGCCCTCGCAATTTCCCAGTAAGCTAATGAAAGGCCATTGTCTATGTTACGTGCATCCGAACTATAATCCATGTCGATAAAAAAGAATGTAGATCCATATTTGTCGGGTTTAAACATCTCAACCGTTGAAGTGAACAATTTTCTGTTTTCTCCAAAGTCATAATGAAGTTGAATGTTTTGTGCATAAACTGTTGAAATTAAGGTTGACATCATAAAAAACAGCAGAATTTTTTTCATATAATTTGATTTTTTAAAGTTATGCCGCCAAAAATATATATTCTGTTTAATTATGTGAAGTTGATGTTAATAGAATGTTTATAAATTGCTATATTGACCCGAAAAAAATTCGAAATAAAATGAAAAATATCAATCGCAGAAATTTTATTCAGAAGAGTTCGCTGGGTTTGGCAGGTACTTTGGCAGCCGCTTCGGGACTGATAAACCTTGGTTTTATTCCGGCCTCGGGTGCCATGATTGATACAGTTCAACTGGGAGAAACCGGCATGAGTGTGCCGCGTTTGGCGCTTGGTACAGGCTCTTACGGCTGGCAAAAAACATCGGCCCAAAAGAAAATGGGCGAAGATAAATTTGTACAAATGGCGCAACATGCGTACGACCGCGGAGTGAGATTTTTTGAAACTGCCGATATGTATGGCACGCATGAATTTGTGGGCAAAGCCATGAAAAAAGTGGGTCGTGAAAACGTTACCCTGCTCACAAAAATTATGGTGTACGAACATCAGGACTGGTACAAACCTGAGCCTTTTCAGAAAAGCATCGACCGTTTCCGGAAAGAACTTGACACCGATTATATTGATATTCTGCTTTTACATTGTATGGTAAACAGCGAATGGCCCGATGAGTACAAACGGTATATGGACGATTACAGCGAAGCCAAACAAAAAGGAATTATTAAACAGGTGGGCTTGTCGTGTCATGATTTTGGAGCAATCAAAATTGCGGCTGAAAATCCATGGGCCGATGTTTTACTGGCACGAATTAATTACGAAGGCGCCAAAATGGACAGCACACCCGAAAATGTGATGCCGGTTTTAAAAAAGGCAAAAGATAAAGGCAAAGGAATTATTGGTATGAAAATTTTTGGTTGCGGCGATTTAACAAAGGTAGATCAACGTCAAAAATCACTCGAATATGTAATTAAAAGCGGAAATGTGGATTGCATGACCATTGGCATGGATAGCATTGAGCAGGTTGACGACAACATTGAAAGAATAATGAAACTGGCAAATTCATAAAAAAACCCCGGTCAGGACGACCGGGGTATATTTTTTGAATCGGGAAGATAAAAAATATGGGTCTTATGAGTATATATTCTTAGAATCGTAAAAAAGTAACCCCGTTTTTTTAGAATTTTATAAATTATTTTCCAGGGCTTCGTTTAAAAACCGGTTAACCGGGTACAAAATTTTAAACGATTTTACCAATTGATCAATATAATTACCGGCCAAAACTTCAGCCTGACTAAACGGGCTCATAAACGCAAACGATTTGTACCGCAACAAATCAATGAATTCGTGTTCGGGTGAAAATCCTTTGGGGGCCGTTTTCAACTTATCGTCCATCATTTCAGGATATACCTTTTTAAAGTTCTTATTATTTATCAGCGATAAAAACTCATCCCCGTTTTCAGCAATATATTCCCTGATTGCTTTAAGCGGTTCTGCAGCAGGCATGTATATTCCGCCGCCAGCGAAACTACCGCTAGGGTCGATGTGAAAATAATAACCGGCATACACACTTTTCCGGCCTCCTTTGGCAATAAAACTCCCAAAATTGGTTTTGTAAGGTCGCTTGTCATGCGAAAACCTTACATCCCTGAAAATGCGGAAAAGGCAATCTTTTGGGTCAAGCAAAGGAATTTCAGGATCAAATTTTCTGATTTCGTTGATGACAACTTCGGTTAAAAACAGCGCTTTTTTGCGGCTTTCATCGTACCTGGTTTTGTTTTCCTGAAACCATTCGCGGTTGTTGTTTTCTGAAAGATCCTGAAGAAACCGGATAACCTGGTTCATAGCTGAAATTTTTTAAAGTATTTTTACCATTCAAATTAAGAAACATTGTTTACATGAAAAAGTTTGCATTAATAGTGGCGGCAGGCAGCGGCAGCCGGATGAACAACGCTGTGCCAAAACAATTTATCGAAATTAACGGCCGTCCGGTTTTGATGCACACTTTCGATGTTTTTTCAAATTTCGATTCAAAATTAGAATTTATTCTTGTGCTTCCGAAAGATCAGGTTGGTTATTGGAATGAGTTGTGCCAAAAACATCAGTTTAAAACAGCATATAAACTTGCATTTGGTGGCGATACACGTTTTCAATCTGTAAAAAACGGGCTTGATTCAATTTCTGACGATGGAATTGTATTTATACACGACGGCGTGCGTCCGCTGGTATCGGCAAAAACACTGCAAAATTGCTTCGAAACTGCTGTTGAAAAAGGCAATGCACTACCGGTTATTCCTGTTTCCGAATCAGTCCGTTTTGCCGACACCAACGGAAATCAACCTGTAGATCGTTCGAAATATTTTTTGGTTCAAACCCCGCAAACATTTCAAACCGGGTTAATAAAAAATGCATTCCTGCTGGCTAAAACCGATATTTTTACCGACGATGCCACAGTTCTGGAAAGCATGGGAGAAACCATTCATTTGGTTGAAGGTAACCGGGAAAATATTAAAATTACTTACCCCGAAGATTTGGTTTTTGCCAGGTCATTTCTTTTCCCGCAATAGAAAAAAACGCTTTTAATGGCAAATATTCGCCATTCACCGATTTTTTTTCCGGAAACTATTTTAGTTCCGGTAGTTTTGTATCGCGTGAAAAACAATTAAACAAATGATTTGTTAAGTTATCGTAAACTTTTGGAACTCTAAAAGTTTCCTTGGTGCAAATCATTTACCTTTGACAAATAAATGGAAGACAGAAAAGAATACATACTAAAGCAAGCCGGCGAATTATATTTTAAATTCGGTATTAAAAGTGTTACCATGGATGATGTGGCCAGTGAACTTGGCTTCTCGAAAAAAACACTTTACCAGCATTTTAAAGACAAGGCCGATTTAATTTCGCAGGTTATTGATTATTACATTAAAAACCCGCAATTCTGTTTAAACAGCGCCGAAAACGGGAATGCCATTGACGGATATTTCGCGTTACGCTCTCACATTATTTATGTGTTAAAATATTTTCACAATACCATCGAATTCGACCTGAAAAAACTTTACCCCAAATTGTACCGGAAAGTGCATAAAATGAAACACGAAAGAATTTTCAGCAATACAGTTGACAACCTGAATGACGGCATTAGTCAGGGTTTGTACCGCAGCGATATGGATGTGGAGGTAATTGCCAAACTCCAGGTTGGCCGGATGCTGTTAACCTTAAATCCTGAAAACGGGATTTTTACTGAACGGGAAGTTACAGGCATTGAATTATTCGACAAAGTGATTGATTACCACATGCATGCGGTTTGCACCGAAAAAGGATTAAATTATTACAAGCTACAATTAAACAAGATTAAAAATGATGTTCAAGATTAAAATTGCACTATTAACTGTGTTTCTGGGTTATGCCATAAATCCGAAAGCTCAGGAGGTTACCAGTTCGTTTTCGCTGAATGAAGCAATTGAATTTGCCATGGAAAACGCTTATGTTTTGCACAATACAAAACAAGACATCGTAATTGCGCAAAAAAAGGTTTGGGAGACAATTTCAACCGGATTGCCACAGGTTTCGGGAACCGCTAATTACAACGCGTTTATAAACCTGCCTGTATCGCTTATTCCGGGCGAGTTTTTTGGAGGTGAGCCAGGAACTTACATACCCGTTAAATTCGGCCAGGATTTTAACTCCGACTTCGGATTTTCGGTTTCACAATTGATTTTCGACGGATCGTATATCATCGGGGTTGGCTCTGTTCAACTCTATGTAAACCTCTCGAAACAGCGGCACGAAAAAACTGCAATTGATATTCGCGAAGCCGTTACCCAGGCTTATTATATGGTTCTGGTTGGTATGAAATACAAAGAAACGATGAATGAAGATTTGGAAAACGTTAAGAAGCTTTACAACGAAACAAAAATTCTTTACGAAAACGGTTTCCGCGAAGAACAGGATGTTGACCAGATTAAATTATTACTCCGGAATTCGGAAAATGAAGTACTTAAGGCAGAACGTGAAATCACCATATCGAAAGTGGTTTTAAAATATACGATGGGATTCAATCTGGATACCGAAATTGCTTTGACCGATAACATCGAAAAGTTTCTGGAACCGCTTGTTGCCACACCGGAACAACTTCAATTCGATTTTAACCGGCACATCGATTACCGGTTGGCAATGTCTAATTTTCAGGTTTCAGAAAAATTGTTAGGCGTCGAAAAAGTAACCTATTTACCTAAATTAAGCGCCTTTTACAATTATACAAAAAGCGCTTACAGCAACGACGCCAACTTATTTACCTCACAAACGCCGTGGTACCCCTCATCGCTTGTTGGCCTTCAGTTAACACTGAGTATTTTTAATTCAGGCCAGAAAAGGTCGAAAGTACAACAGGCACAAATTGAGGTTGAAAAGGCTGAAGTACAGCGGAAACTTACCGAACAAACACTTCAGAAAGATTACCTGACTGCAGTTGCACAAATGGAATCGGCTTTGGAAAGTTTTGATAACGACCGGGAAAACCGTGAACTGGCTGAAAAAATCCGTCAAAAAACCAAAATCAAATTCGATAACGGAATCAGCACCAGCACCGAACTTTCGCAAATTGAAACCCAATATATCAATGCTTACCGGGCTTTGGTTACCTCAACTTTGCAATTGTTGCAGGCCGATTTGAACCTGAAAAAAGCCACCGGAAATTTGTAAATAAAACAGAAAAACAGAAATACAATGAAAAAGATTTTAATGGTATTAACCGCAGCAATTGTTTTTGCAGCCTGCAGTACAGAAACTGCTAACGACGAACAGGCTAAAAGAAAACAACTTGAACAGTACAAGCAGCAAATGCAACAACTGAAACAGCAGATTGATTTGCTGGAAGCCGATTTGAAAAGCTTTGAAACGGAAAAAGTGGTGAATGTGAGGGTAATGGAAATTGAACAGAAACCTTTTGAACATTTTATTGAAGTAACCGGAAATGTGGAAGCCGAATACGATATGGATGTCAGTCCTGAATCAGCCGGGGTGATTTCGGAAGTTTTTGTCACCGAAGGACAAACGGTTCAGAAAGGTTTTGTAATGGCCCGACTGAATACCGATGTGCTTGAACGTAACATCGACGAGCTAAAAATACAACTCGACCTGGCAACCACTACCTACACACGGCAGAAAAACCTTTGGGAACAGAACATCGGGTCGGAAATGCAGTTGCTTCAGGCTAAAAACAATATGGAAAGCCTCGAAAAACGTATTAAAGCGCTAGAAACACAAATTGCAATGTCGGAAGTAAAATCGCCTGTAAGCGGTGTAGTCGATGTGGTTTATCAGAAAAAAGGACACATCGGGAGTCCGCAAATTCCGTTTGCCAAAGTGGTTAACATCAGCGAAATAAAAGTTTATGCCGATATTTCTGAGTCGTATATTACTGCAATTAAAAATGGCGACATGGTAAAAGTGTTTTTCCCGGCGCTGAACAGCGAAATTGAAACTCCAATCAGGCAAATCGGGAAAACCATCGACCCAAACAACCGTACATTCAGGGCGAGGATGAACCTGAGTAACCCCACCCAAATGATTAAGCCAAATCTGGCTTCGGTGGTTAAAATACGCGATTATTACAACGAAAGTGCAATTGTTATTCCTTCTCTTTTAATAAGGAAAGATTTTAAAGGCGACTACACTTATATTGCCGAAAATGTGAACGGTAAAAACATTGCCCGGAAAGTATATGTTAAACCAGGTGTAACTCAGAACAATATGACCGAAGTAACCGACGGTTTGCAGGCAGGGGTAAAAATCATTTCCGAAGGATTCAACCAGATTGCTGACGGTACCGTTGTTATGTTTTAACCAGTAACCTCTTAAAAGAACAGCAAAATGACAAAGGAAAAAGAGTTTAATGTGGATCAGGTTACCCGGAAGTTCAGGCCCACTTTCCTCGCATTAAAAAACAAAACCACGGTTTACATTTTTACCGTGCTGATGATATTTTTTGGCATATTCTCCTACAATCAAATGCCGCGCGAGGCAATGCCCGAGATTGTTATTCCATACATATTTATTCAAACCGTTTATCCAGGAAATTCGCCTGTGGATATCGAAAACCTGATAACCCGCCCAATTGAACAGGAATTGAAGGGATTGAAGGGAGTTAAAAAAGTATCCTCTTCCTCATACCAGGACGTAAGCACCATTATTGTTGAGTACAATACCAATTACACCATCAAACAGGCGCTTCAGGATACAAAAGACAGGGTTGACAAAGCCAAATCGGACCTGCCCGGAGATTTGGAAACCGATCCGTTGGTGATGGACATCGATTTGTCGGAATTCCCGATTATGAATGTGAATATCTCCGGCGATTTCAGCATGGACGACCTTAAAAAATATGCCGAAATTCTTCAGGACGAATTCGAAGGTTTAAATGAAATTTCGGAAGCTAATATTCGCGGAGTAGAAGAACGGGAAATTCAGATTAACGTTGATCCCTACAAACTCGATGCGGTTGGGTTAACATTCGAGGATATTGCGCTGGCCATTCGGGCTGAAAACATTACCATGGGTGCCGGCGAATTTACTGCCGACCAAACACGGCGTATTATCCGTACCGAAGCCAATTATAAAAGCATCAAAGAAATTGAGAATACAATCATTAAGGTGAATAACGGTAAACCGGTTTACATACGCGATATTGCCACAGTGCTCGATGATTACAGGGAAAAATCGTCCGTTGCGCGATTAAACAATAAACCGGTTGTAACACTTTCGATTACAAAAAAATCGGGAGAAAACATCCTCGCGGCATCAACCAAAGTACTACAGGCCATTGACGAACAAAAACAAAAGGGTTACATACCGCAAAGTCTCGAAGTTATTGTTACCGACGACATGACACCTTATATAAAGGACACCATCTCTAATTTGGAAAACAGCATTATTCTGGCCATGATCCTGGTAACTTTTGTGCTTTTTCTGTTTCTGGGTTTCCGTAACGCGCTTTTTTCGGGATTGGCCATTCCGCTTTCCATGTTTATGTCGTTTGTAATTTTGCAGCAAAGCGGGATTACACTCAATTCGATGGTTCTCTACGCCTTAATCCTGGCGCTCGGGATGCTGGTTGATAACGGGATTGTTGTTGTTGAAAATGTTTACCGTTTGTATTGCCACGGGTACTCATTACTTTCAGCAACCAAACGAGGGGTGAGCGAAATTGCGATTCCTATTATTGCTTCAACCTTAACCACACTGGCTGCTTTTTTCCCTTTGTTGTTGTGGGAAGGCGTGGTCGGACAGTTTATGGCAATTTTACCCAAAACTTTTATAGTGGTTCTTGCCTCGTCGCTTTTTGTGGCACTGATACTTACTCCTCCGTTTATCGCATCATACATGAAAATTGATGATATCAACAGCAAAATCGACTGGAAAAAATCGTTGAAAAAAGCCGGAATATTTGCGGTAATTGCCATTCTGTTTTACCTAACCAAAATTTATTTGTTGGGTAACATTTTAATGACCATCGCACTGATGTTTATTTTGAACTTTTTGGTATTAAGACCTATGGCGCGTTGGTTTCAGAATAAATTTCTTGTTTGGCTCGAAAAAATTTATACCCGCCAGTTAAGTCATGCCCTCTCCGGATACTGGCCTTTGGCCTATTTTGGCGGCACCATTTTACTGATGATTTTTTCGATTGCATTTTATTTCGGAAGCAACCCAAAAGTTGTATTCTTCCCCGAAACAGATCCTCAGACAATATATGTTACAACTGAACTGCCCATTGGAACAGCGATTGAAAAAACCGATGAAGTTGCTGCAAAAGTTGAGACAATTATCGACAGCATCATCGGGCCGGTAATGCCAATCGTAAAATCGGTAACAACAACTGTTGGTGTCGGAAAGGGTGGTATGTTCGAAAACGAGGCCAGTCCGAATAAATCGCTGATATCAATTTCTTTTGTCGAATATAAATACCGGGAGGGCATCAACACATCGTTAATCATGCAGAAACTGACCGAAAGTTTTAACGGCTTTGTTGGCGCACAAATTTATGTTGAAAAAGACCAAAACGGACCGCCAACCGGTTCGCCTGTAAATATTGACGTTTCGGGCGATGAATACGACCAGTTGATTGCCATTTCCAATGACTTTATCCGTATAATCAAAGATGATAACATTCCCGGATTGGATGAATTAAAACTGAATATCGACACCCATCAACCCGAAATGTTAATTAACATCGACCGCGAAAAAGCCCGTTTGTATGAGCTTTCAACCCAACAGGTTGCAATGGCATTCCGTAACTCGCTTTATGGTTACGAGGCAGGGAAATTTAAAGATGGCGAAGAGGAATACGACATTTTTATCAGGATGGATGAAAAATACAGAAATGACGTTTCTACTTTGATGAACCAGAAACTGATGATCAATGACAACAGAATCCCCATTTCATCGGTTGCCGGTTTTGAATACTCCACTACCTACGATAAAATCAGCCGTATCAACAATAAACGGGTAATTACAATTTCGTCGAACGTGGTGGAAGGATACAACGCCAACCAGATTAACGAACGGATAAGGCAGATTCTGCTCGATTACGAAATGCCCAACGGGTACGATTATAAATTCTCGGGCGAACAACAGGAACAGGCCGAAAGCAGCGAGTTTTTGTTTTTTGCATTGCTGGTTGCCATTTCTCTGATTTTAATCATTATGGTAACACAGTTCAACTCGTTTATTCGCCCGCTGATTATCATTGCCACCGTATTGTTTAGTACAATCGGGGTGTTTCTGGGCCTCGGCATTTTCAAAATGGAATTTGTTGTAATTATGACCGGTATAGGAATTATTTCGCTGGCCGGAATTGTGGTTAATAACGGAATTGTATTGGTGGATTATATTGATTTAACCCGGAAACGGAAGCGCGAAGAACTAGGTTTGCCAGAGGAAGCTTTTTTGCCAACCAAAATACAGATTGAGGCGCTGGTTGAGGCGGGCCGCACCCGTTTGCGTCCGGTTTTACTAACTGCGGTTACAACTGTGCTTGGCCTGGTTCCGCTTGCCGTTGGTCTGAATTTCGATTTCTTCAGCCTCTACACCCATTTCGACCCGAACATTACCATTGGCGGAGAAAGTGTTGCTTTCTGGGGGCCAATGTCGTGGACCGTTATTTTCGGGTTGTCGTTTGCAACCCTGCTGACTTTGGTAATTTCGCCGGTAATGTACATGTTAACCATCAGAATTAATTACCTGTACAGAAAATGGACCGGAACCTTAGCTGAA
>Ga0351900_1206_pt1 | contig 12073 bp, 8 predicted proteins | sample BONcelHT113001D3_FD_205827 | JGI IMG/M metagenome (GOLD analysis project Ga0351900, IMG submission 205827) | Enriched cells from coal bed in the Powder River Basin, Montana, United States - BONCAT cells T11 rep1 HSBNCT.T11.300.1.D3 ...
ACACTTCATTATCAATTGCAAAAGAGATAGGTTGTTCAATGCCGGCAGGAATGTTGGAAAAATCAATGTTTCTGGAAAAATAGAAGAGCGATACAAGATCAAAGGTACACTCTCTCCCTACCAGTACAGTATCAATAACAGGGTCGGATTTTCTTTCGACCTTTGCCTTAATGGTATAGTCGGGTTGAAAATAGAAGGTGTTCTTCATCGTGTACTTACCTTCATGAATATCTCTGTGAAAATAGAATGGCCTTCCGTTTTTTGTGCTGAATTTTGATTCAAACAGATCTCTTACTTTAAAGAAAACATCGTAAAATCTATATGTTATCCCGGTGATAACAGAATGAAAATACTCCTCTCCATTGGGATGTTTCTTTTTTTCAAGGTTAACAGCGGCCTCTCCAACGTCTGTATTAATAACTCCCCACCTATAGTTAATTACATATACGAGGTTCTCACCATGATCGTAAGCTCTTAAATGCTCGGGAATATTTTTAACGGGGGTGCAGGGTTTACCTTTTACCGCTGCAAAGAGGGAAATTGAAAAAAGTGATAGTAATAACAGTATCTTAATTTTCATCAAAACTCTTTCTCAAAATCTGAATTTGACATAAATTCCTGCTGATTCATTCTAGATGGATATGTTTCAAACCCTCCTGAGAATGGATCTTTGGCAAGAGAGGTGTCCGTCATGTCAGTAAACTTAACTTCTGAACTTCTGAATCTCAGCTGAACATCACATACTGCACCGTTTCTGTGTTTTGCAATTATGATGTCGGATACTCCCTTAAGTGCCGGATTATCATCACCCAGGTTATAGTAATCCTGTCTGTGGATAAACACAACAATATCGGCATCCTGCTCGATTGCTCCCGACTCTCTCAAGTCACTTAATTGAGGCCTTTTTGTTCCTCCGCGTGTCTCCACGGCACGACTCAACTGTGAAAGCGCAATAACAGGCACCTCCAGCTCTTTTGCAATTGCCTTTAATGACCTGGAAATTGCCGAAACCTCCTGCTCTCTCATCCCTCTTAACTCCGGCGGACCTGTCATAAGCTGCAAGTAGTCAATAACAATTAGCTTAACTCCATGAATAAGAACAAGTTTTCTGGCTTTTGACCTAAGTTCATTTATAGAGAGTGACGGAGTGTCGTCAATATACAGCGGAGCTTTTACCAACTGCTTAAGCCTTGAGTGGAGCTGCTCCCATTCATAATCTTTCAACTTTGAACCACCTTTTATCTTATCACCGTCAAGACCGGTTTCGCTTATCATAAGCCTCTTCACAAGCTGAACAGATGACATCTCCAGTGAGAAAAACGCAACAGGCACCTTGTGATCAACAGCCATATTCCTCGCCATTGTAAGAACAAATGCCGTTTTACCCATCGATGGACGTGCTGCTATGATAATAAGATCCGACGGCTGCCATCCCAGAGTAACCCTGTCAACAGATGTGTATCCGGAAGGGACACCACTTAACCCGTCTGTGCGGAGTTGATTTTTTTGAAGGTCGTCAATCGCCTGGTTAATTACATACTGAACAACCTGCGCATCTTTGCGCATGTTTCTGTCTGCAAGTGTAAAAATCTTTTGCTGAGTGGTGTCAAGCAAATCATCAACCGAGACGGCATCATCAAATGCATCTTTTTGTACACCGTAAGAGATTGAGATTAGCTCTCTTTGGATATATTTCTGGAGGAGTATTTTAGCGTGGTAATCTATGTGTGCTGCAGCACCTATTTTCATGCTCAGCTGGCTGAGATAGGATGCTCCACCTACAGATTCAAGGTCTCCGGAATTCTTAAGTTCGTCTGAAACGGTAAAAATGTCTACCGGTGCATGCTTTGCTGCCAGTGCAGAAATTGCAGTAAAGATTTTTCTATTGGTCTCTTTATAGAAACAGTCCGGGCTGATTATGTCAAGAACATCTGTAATGGCCGTAGGTTCGAGCATGAGCGCACCCAGAACCGCCTCCTCAATGTCAACTGCCTGAGGTGGCCTCTTACCCATTTCAAGACCCAATACATCCAGATTTGCATCACCTGAGGCTTTGCCTCGTCCAATTTTTCTTGCCATACAGCTTTACACCAATTATAATCTGTCCAGCGCTTTTTTTACCTTTTGCGCAGCCATTTCGCACTGATCTCTGTCAATTATCAGAGGAGGTGCAATCCTGAAGGCAGTAGGGCAAAAGAGAAACCAGTCACTTAGAATATCTTCTTCTATCAAAAGAGGAAGAACTCTTTTGGCATATTCTTCATTTACAAGATCTACGGCTATCAGCAGGCCAGCGGCTCTTATCTCTTTTACCTTTGGATGATCCTTTAGCGCTTCCACAAATATAGCACTCTTTTCATTAACCTCATCAATCCAACTCTCTTTTAAAAGTAATTTAAGAGAGGCAAGTGCAGCAGCGCATGACACAGGGTGACCCCCGAATGTGGTAATATGTCCCAGCACAGGATTTGATTGCCAGTCTTTCATGAGCGATTGTGATGCAACAAGTGCACCCAGAGGCATTCCTCCGCCCAATGCCTTTGCAAGAGTGATTATATCCGGAGTAACTCCGTATTTTTGAAACGCAAATAATTTTCCTGTTCTGCCAAACCCTGTTTGAATTTCATCAAAAATCAGCAAGGTTCCTGTTTGGGTGCATCTCTCCCTTAACGCCTGAAGATAACCTTTTTGAGGCAGGATTACGCCTCCCTCAGCCATAACCGGCTCGGCTATTACGCAAGCAGTATTAGCCGTAATCTGCTCTAAATTTGCAAAATCGTTAAAACAAATGTGTTTCACGTTGGGCAACAGAGGTCTGAAAGAGTTCTTAAACTCTTCGTTTCCCATAACACTTAAAGCACCGTGAGTGCTTCCGTGATATGAATTATAAAAAGAGATCATCTCTCTCCTTCCTGTATGTCTTTTTGCAAGTTTAAGGGCGGCTTCGTTAGCTTCGCTGCCCGAATTAACATAATAGACACAATCAAGCGAAGATGGTAATTGCTCTGCAAGCAGACGAGCATGTTGAGACTGAGGGCTCTGAATTATTTCACCATAAACCATCAGGTGCATATGCTTATCGATTTGCGCTTTTACACTTTCGATTATCTCTTTATTGCCGTGACCTGTGTTAGAGACAGATACTCCTGAAACTAAATCCAGTATTTTACGATTATCCGGCGTGTAAAGAAAAACCCCCTCAGCCCTTTCGATTTCAATACCTAAAGGTGAGGAGGAGGTTTGTGCTATATGCCTGAAAAACAGCTCCCTTACAGTATAGGGGACACTGCTCATTTATTCGCCTTCGAAATCTGCACTTACCAGGATGCGGCCGCAGTATTCGCAAACAATAATTTTTTTGCTTGAGGCTATGTCCATCTGTCTCTGAGGTGGAATTTTATTAAAGCAACCCGAGCATGCATCACGTCTTACAGTTACAACGGCAAGGCCATTTCTGGCGTTTGTTCTTACTTTCTTGTAAGCTGCTAGAAGGCGGGCATCAATCTGTGCCTGAATATCTTCAGAAAACTTAATGAGTTCATCCTCCTCTTTTGCTGTCTCGGCAACTATTGCGTCTAATTCTCTTTTCTTGTTTTCAAGATCAAGTGCTCTCTCATCAAGAGCTTTAATCGTTTCAACAAGAACAACTTTTTTCTCTGCAAGAATTATGTTGTTCTCCTTAATTCTTTTCTCCGATAACTGCACCTCTAGTCCTTGAAACTCTATCTCCTTGGATAATGAGTCATATTCTCTGTTATTTTTAACATTATTTTGCTGAGAGGTGTACTTTTCAATCAAAGATTTTGAGTTTTCAAGATCCAGCTTCTTTTGCAAAATTGACTTTTCGATATCTTTAATCTCAAGTTGAAAATTTTCAACACGAGTTTTCATTCCTAATATCTCATCTTCAAGATCCTGAACTTCAAGTGGAAGCTCTCCTCTTAAAAGGTGAATCTGGTCAATTTTAGAATCTGCCAGCTGTAATTTGTATAACAGATTCAGTTTCGACTCCATCGTAAGGTCACCTTCAACGGAGCTCTTCTGCAATGATATAAATGTACCGCCGTCCAACGGGGTCTCAATAGGTACTTTTGTTTTGGCTGCTGACATAATCAATTATCGATAATATATTGGATTTTTACTTCTTTTACTTCTGAGAACGGCAAAGTTAGGAATTTTTTTCAAAATAACTGACATCAGCAAATCCAGCACACCTATTTCGCTCTCGTAGTGGCCAATATCAATTATCATAAAACCATCTTCGCAAAAATAGCTGTGATATGAGAGGTCTCCCGAGATATAAACCTGCGCCCCGGTATTAAATGCATCAGTAATAAGTGACCCTCCGCTCCCTCCGCACAGTGCAACTTTTTTTATAGGGCAGCTAAGTGGTTTGGAGGTTTTGATCAAAGAGAGACTAAAACGCTCCTTTACAAAAATTACGAAGTCTTCTGCAGACATCTCTTCTTTAAGTTCTCCAAAAATACCAAGCCCAACTCCCTCTTCTTCAATTTTTCCGAGTATCTCTCTGTTTACCAAGCCAAGCTTATCTGCCATTATCCCGCTAACTCCATCAGGAACCTTGTCAATATTGGTATGTACAGAATATACAACAAGATCATTTTTAATGATCTTAGTCAACATCCTGTCTTGCAAACTCTTAGTCCCAATTTTCTTAATTCCTTTGAATATAAGAGGATGGTGAGTTATTATCATCTCAACTCCTGAATCAAGTGCCTCATCAACAACATCAAGTGTGCAGTCGAGGGCAAGTAACACTGAGGTTATCTCCCTTGCGGGATCTCCTACCATCAGCCCTGAGTTATCCCATTCCTCCTGAAAGTGACAAGGGGCAAACTCTTCAATTATATTTATAATTTCACCGGCTTTCATTATTGTAAAGAATCAGATACCTCTAGCAGACGATCTTTAATACCCGTGAGTATTTCAACAACATCTACTCTTCTGTCCACTCCGCTTTTGTTGTCCTTTAGTCTTTTAGATGCCCCGTCAAGGGTCATTCCTCTCTCTTTTACCAGATAGTATATTAACCGGAAATTTGCGAGATCATCGGCGGTAAAAAGTCTGTTACCCTTTTTGTTTCTTGCCGGTTTTATGTATTCCGGAAATTTCTGTGCCCAAAATCTTACCAGAGAGGTATTTTCGTTTAGAATCTCTGCTACCTCGCCGATGGTATAATAAAGCTTTTCGATCTTAAACTCTTTGTATGGCATAATGTTCAGAATTTAAAGGGTTATAATTCCGGCTAGTCCATTGACTGACCACTATTTAGCGCAATAATCATCATGTCGCGGTATGTCGATGGAGTTAACTCAGAAAAGAAATAGTTGACAGGGTCCATCGGTTTACCGTTAAGTAACACCTCATAATGCAGGTGTGGGGCAAATGAGAGTCCGCTGCTTCCAACTCTCGCAATAACCGTACCTCTGTTAACGGTCTGTCCGTTTCTTACAAGCACTTCGCCCAAATGAGCATAATAGGTCTGATATCCCCCTCCATGGTTTATGCTAATCTGATTGCCCCTTCCTCTGTCCGACCTTGCGACCTCGGTTACTACTCCTCTGGCAGTTGCCACCACCTCTGTACCAAGACCGGCAAGCAGATCAATACCAGTATGTCTGGTCATTGTTTTATAGAACGGGTGTATTTTATCTCCAATGCTGGCTCCTGTTTGAGAAACCGTCATTCCCTTTATTGGCATTACAGATGGAATTGAGTTGAGGTCATCTCTTACTTTCAAAGTGTCAAATATTGAGGAGAACTTCCTATTGAGTTCTCCTGCCAGATACTCCATATACCTCACTCTGTCAGAAGCGAAACTTACAAGTGCAATGTCCGATGAGGAGTCAAGCTGTGCATAGAGTCTTGGGTTGTATTCATTAAGAAGTTCCGGAGGAGATGATTTGAATATGCTCATATATATCTCCTTGTCTCTCTGTTTAAGGTCACCCAGAACACTATCCAAAACATCCATTTTCTCCAATGCTCTTCTGTATTCGAGGCTGAGCATCTGATTCTCTTTAAGGAGGCGTTCTTCCTGACCGGTGTTGATGATTGAGGCAAATATTATGTAATAAAGCACCGCCAGAAGCAGGCTTCCAATTACATATTTGATTACAAGTTCCAGTCTGCCCTTCAGGCCGAGTTTCTCTTCTACGAATCTCAGCTGCTCTCTGTTAAATCTGTACTTGCTCATAGCTGTCTAACTCTTGGGAGTTAATAAATTGAAGAACTCTTCCTGGTTAATATCCCTATTATAGTAGTTTTGAGGATTAACCGGTTTATTCCTGTAGATAACCTCATAGTGGAGGTGAGGGCCTTTTGATCTTCCGGTATTACCCATTATTCCCAGCTCCTCTCCTCTTCTTACAACTCTGCCTATTGTGACCGATGCATTTTTCAGGTGAGCATATCTTGTTTTATATCCGTAGCCGTGATCAATCAGCACAAAGTTGCCATAACCGAAAAAGTCATAACCTACCTCAATGACCTTACCATTGCCAGTAGCGAAAATAGGTTCTCCAACAGGGCCGGAAAGGTCAATACCTGTGTGCATTCTGAAGTCTCCGTGGAAAGGATCTCTTCTATAACCAAAGCTGCTAGAATATCTGATCTTTGTAGATGCTATATTTACAGGTGGTATCGCAGGAATACACAGTGTCATCTCGTCAGCATTTTTTGCCAGAAGTGAAACGTCATCAAATGACCTGGACTGCACATATGCCTTTTTATAGAGGAGATCAAGATTAAATGCGGTTTTGCTGAGTATGCCCGAACGTTCAAAATTCTCAAGGTGAGAGTAACGATCAACACCACCGAAGCCGGCATTTCTCACATCCTGGGGAATCTCTTCCATTCCGAAAATCGGCCTGTATACATAGTTGTCTCTCATTTGGAGAGTAACCAAAGTTCTGTTTGCACTCTCAAAACGCCTGTTAATAAGTTCAAGCCTGTTGGCCAACTCGTCGTTACTCCTTTTAATAGAGAGTAATTTTGGAGTTTCCATGGAAAAATATTGAGTATATAGGTAATAATATCCGACAGAAGTGGCAATACTAAGCAGAAACAGAATAAATCCTTTTGAAAATCTGGCCTTTATTGGTATCTTGTGGATCTCATAAGCCAGAGTATCAGGGTTAAACTTATATCTTCTTTGTTTTGACATAGGAAAAAGCAATCTTTATTTCATGCAAATTTATATAATTTTAATAAAAAACCTATTTTTGTGTTTCATAAAAAAACTGACAAACAGCCTTAAAATATATGACATCAAAAGAGATAAGAGATAATTTTTTAAATTTTTTCGAAAGCAAAGGACATACAATTGTTCCATCGGCTCCAATGGTTATTAAGGACGACCCTACCCTTATGTTTACCAATGCCGGCATGAACCAGTTTAAAGACTGGTTTCTGGGTAACTCCGTTCCAAAATACCCAAGAGTGACCGACACACAAAAATGTCTAAGAGTCAGCGGAAAACATAATGATCTGGAAGAGGTGGGCCATGACACATACCACCACACAATGTTTGAGATGCTGGGCAACTGGAGCTTTGGAGACTATTTTAAAAAAGAGGCTATTGACTGGGCCTGGGAACTTCTTACACAAGTGTACAAGTTGGACACTAACAGGCTATATGCAACTGTATTTGAAGGCAACCCACAAGAAGGCATCGACCCTGATAATGAAGCAGCAAATGAATGGAAGAAGTATTTACCCGCAGACAGAATTCTGCTTGGAAACAAGAAAGACAACTTCTGGGAGATGGGAGATACCGGCCCTTGTGGCCCCTGCAGTGAGATTCATGTTGATATCAGAAGTGATGCAGAGAGAGCTGCAGTTGACGGGGCAACCCTGGTAAATCAAGGTCACCATCTGGTTATTGAAATCTGGAATCTTGTATTTATTCAGTACAACAGAAAGGCAAACGGAGAGCTGATTCCTCTTCCTCAGAAACATGTTGATACAGGTATGGGGCTCGAAAGGCTTTGCATGGCTATGCAAGGCAAGCAAAGTAACTACGATACCGATGTCTTTTCGGGTATGATAAAGGAGATTTCAGCCCTAACGGGAAAAGACTATAACGAATCTCACCAGACAGGAGTGGCAATGAGAGTTATTGCAGACCACATAAGAGCAATCAGTTTTTCAATAGCCGATGGTCAACTGCCTTCAAATGTCAAAGCAGGTTATGTTATCAGACGAATTCTCCGCCGTGCCGTCAGGTACGCCTATACATTTCTTGGCTGTTCTGAGCCACTTCTCTGCAGACTTGTTCCCACACTCGTGTCCGAAATGGGGAGCGCATTTCCGGAGCTTGTATCTCAGAAGAACTTAATTGAAAAGGTGATCAAAGAGGAGGAAGAATCATTCCTCAGGACTCTGGAGAAGGGCATTCGCCTTCTGGATTCTCTTATGGAAAAGAACAAGGATTCTAAGAAAATCTCGGGGGAAGATGCATTTATACTTTATGACACATACGGTTTCCCTATTGACCTTAGTGAACTTATCGCGAGAGAGAAAGGCTTCACCATCGACTATAAATCATTTGAAGAGGAGTTGGGTAAACAGAAAGAGAGAAGCCGTAAAGCCACATTCGCCCAAGAGGGAGACTGGATTGAAGTTTCTCCCTATTCTGAGCAGGTATTTACAGGATACGAAAAAAACACAGATGAGGTCCATATTGTCAGATACAAAAAGATAAAAACTGCAAGTAAAGAGTACTGTCAGCTTGTCTTTGACAAAAGTCCTTTTTATGCCGAAAGTGGCGGTCAGGTTGGCGATACCGGTACAATCACTTCAGCAAAAGGAGAGGTTATTGCAATCACAAACACTGTTAAGGAGAATAATCTTAGCATTCATATTGCAGATAAGCTTCCTTCAGAATTAACCGGCACTTTTACTGCAGAGATAGATATTGAGAAGAGGCAGTCAACAGCCAACAACCACACAGCAACACACCTTTTGCACAGAGCTCTCAGAGAGGTCCTCGGCAACCATATTGAACAGAAAGGTTCTCTTGTCAGCCCGACCCATTTCAGATTTGATTTCTCACATTATGAGAAAATTACAGATGAAAACATTCGTAAAGTAGAGAATCTGGTCAACAATTATATAAGAGAAAACTCTTCAAGAGATGAATACACAGATGTACCGGTAGATGTGGCTAAAAGCATGGGGGCTATTGCCCTCTTTGGCGAGAAATATGGTGAATCAGTAAGGGTTATACGTTTCGGAGATTCAATTGAGTTGTGCGGAGGCACACACACCTCCTCTACAGGAAACATAGGACTTTTTAAAATCATCTCTGAATCTGCCATCGCAGCCGGAGTAAGAAGGATTGAGGCAACAACAGGAGTTCATGCAGAAAAAATAATTGAAAACGAAGAGGATACAATAAAGACTATAAAACAGCTATTGAATAATACCCCTAATGTAGTTAATGCGATTCAGAAACTTGTGAGTGAAAACGACACGCTTGGCAGGAATCTTGAAGAGGCAATGAAAGAGAGAGCAAAAGCACTTAAGGAGAGAGTTGTTCAGGACATGGAGGTAGTCAAGGGAATTAAGGTTATGATACTTAAAGGCGAACATAACCCAGAAGTGGTCAAAAATGTTGCTTTCATGATTCGTACCGAATTTACATCTGCAGCATTCATCGCGGGGTACAGCCATGAGGGCAAGGCCTCTCTTGCCCTTATGTACTCAGATGATATGACATCCCATGGATACAACGCCTCGAAGGATATACGCGAAGCCGCCAAATTTATTAATGGCGGAGGTGGAGGACAAAACTTCTTTGCAACAGCAGGCGGGAAAAACCCGGATGGTATCTCAGATGCTATTGTAAAGCTGATTGAAATGGTTTCTAAATAGTCAATTTTGAAAAAACTAGACCAGTTTATTGTTAAATCATTTCTAGGACCTTTTGTTCTTACATTTCTCATTGTAATCTTCTCACTTATGCTGCAATTTTTGTGGCTTTACATTGATGAACTTGTAGGAAAAGGGCTTGGAGTTATGGTAATCCTTGAATTTCTGGGATGGGGTTCTGCAACTCTGATTCCACTAGCCTTGCCCATTGCAACTCTTCTGGCTTCAATCATGACTCTTGGAGGAATGGGTGAAAACAGCGAATTGCTCGCGATGAAGGCAGCCGGAATTTCGCTTCAAAGGATAATGGCCCCACTTGTAATTCTCTCGTTCTTTATAAGTATCGGGGCATTCTTTGCCTCAAATAATCTTATTCCTGTATCTTACAACAAAATTTACTCTTTAAGAGATGATATAAGCAAGACAAAGGAGGAGATCAGAATTCCCACAGGAATATTCTATAACGGAATAGAAGGATATAACATAAGAATTGGAAGTCGTAACGAAAAAACCGGATCGATCTACGACGTTATGGTTTACACTCATAAGAGTGGATTCGGAAATACAAATCTGACCCTTGCCGATTCCGGGTCAATAAAATTCACGGCTGACAGAAAGAGCCTGCTTTTTACCCTTTATGATGGATACTCTTATGAAGAGGAGCCACATGACCCCGGGATGCTTGACAGCCCCTTTACTCTGCAAAGAATCGGATTCACCAAGCAGGAGATGACAATTTCCATTGCAAGCTATGCATTCCAACGCTCAGAAGAAGATAGGTTCAGTAACGAAGTTATGACACAAAACCTATCTCAGCTAAGGATGGCCAAAGATTCAATTGACTCAGTTTATGTTAAAATAAAAACCAATCAATATCGTAATCTTGTAAGCGGAGGTGGTCTCACCTTTAGCAGAGAACTTGATACGGCATATCAATCAAAATATAAAGAGACAGTTGCATATGACTCACTATTCCGTTGGAAATCTCTGGAAGACAAAAGACACAACCTTAGGGTGACCATTGGACAACTTGAAAATGCCGCAACTCTTGTGGATAATTTCCAGATTGAAGAGTATCAGTATGTCTATCCTCTCAGGAAAATAAGTATTGAAAGTATTAGAAAATTCACACTCTCTATAGCCTGTCTTATATTTTTCTTTATCGGAGCACCGCTGGGAGCATTAATCAGAAAAGGAGGTCTGGGTACTCCGGTAATTGTCTCAATGCTCTTTTTTGTGGTTTACTGGGTAATTGATATAAGTGGAAAAAAACTTGCTACAGACGGTGTAGTATCTCCGGCAATGGGGACCCTTATTTCATCAATGGTACTTTTTCCAATAGGGGTATATTTGACATGGAAATCGACAAGAGACTCGTCTCTTTTCAATACCGATGCTTATATTAAGTTTTTCAAAAACGTTTTAGATAAAATAAATCGATACAAAGGTGAAAAACCCGAATGAAATAAGAGTTGTGTTCATGGGCACACCCGGATTTGCTGTTGCACCCTTAAAGACCCTCTTTGAAAAAGGATACAACGTGTGCGCCGTTGTAACTGCTCCTGACAAACCGGTGGGCAGAGGCTTAAAGATGTCTATGAGTGATGTCAAAGAGTTCGCTCTTGCAAACGGCATAAAAATTTTTCAGCCTTTATCTTTAAAAGAGGAGTCATTTCTGGATGATTTAAAGGCATTAAATGCCCATATTTTTGTTGTTGTAGCCTTTAGAATGCTTCCTAAAGCAGTATGGTCGATTCCGGAATTCGGAACATTTAACCTACACGCATCATTACTCCCTCAATACCGTGGTGCAGCACCAATCAATCACGCTATAATGAACGGCGAGAAAAAAAGTGGAGTAACAACCTTTTTGATTGATGAAAAGATAGACACCGGAGAGGTTCTTCTGCAGAGAGAGTGCCAAATTGGAGAGTCTGAAACTGCCGGGGAATTACACGATAAGCTTATGATGATGGGAGCTTATCTTGTTTGCGAAACTGTTGACCTAATAATTAACGGACAGGCAAATGCGATAAATCAATCTTCACTTGAAGTCGGAAACAAACCTTTAAAAGAGGCACCTAAGCTCGATAAAAACACCGGAAAAATTGACTGGAACAGCGACTCCGTCAAAATTTTTAATTTAATCCGGGGGCTAAGCCCTTATCCCGCTTCATAT
>Ga0351900_1207_pt1 | contig 11938 bp, 24 predicted proteins | sample BONcelHT113001D3_FD_205827 | JGI IMG/M metagenome (GOLD analysis project Ga0351900, IMG submission 205827) | Enriched cells from coal bed in the Powder River Basin, Montana, United States - BONCAT cells T11 rep1 HSBNCT.T11.300.1.D3 ...
AAGGACAAAGTATTGACTTTTATAGTAATATTTAATATAGAATGGCAGTAAGAAAATTAAAACCAGTAACACCGGGTCAAAGGCACAAAATAATTGGCGCCTTTGATACTATTACTGCATCTACGCCTGAAAAATCATTGTTAGAACCCATACGGAAAACCGGGGGAAGGAATAACCAGGGCCGTATGACAATGAGGTATATAGGTGGGGGACACAAACGTAAATACCGTATTATCGACTTTAAACGCGATAAAGACGGAATTGTAGCTGTTGTCGATTCAATTCAGTACGATCCAAACCGTACCGCACGCATTGCACTTCTTCAGTACGAAGACGGTGAAAAACGTTATATCGTGGCGCCTAACGGGTTGCAAGTTGGCCAAACGATTAAAAGCGGTACTGGTATCGATCCTGAAATTGGAAATACACTTCCCCTTGCTGAAATACCTCTTGGTACTTTGGTTCACAACATTGAATTACACCCCGGACAAGGTGGTGTTATGGCTCGTAGTGCAGGTGCTTATGCACAACTGACCTCACGTGATGGAAAATTCGCAATTTTGAAATTACCATCAGGCGAATCTCGTATGGTACTTACGTCCTGCAGGGCTACAGTAGGTACAGTTGGAAATTCAGAACACAACCTCGAAAAATCGGGTAAAGCCGGTCGTTCAAGATGGTTGGGAAGAAGACCACGTGTTCGTGGTGTCGTGATGAACCCTGTCGATCACCCAATGGGTGGTGGTGAAGGTCGTGCATCGGGCGGACACCCAAGATCGCGCAAAGGGCTTCTGGCAAAGGGTTTCAAAACCCGTTCCAAGAAAAAGGCTTCCAGCAGGTATATTGTAGAACGTAGGAAAAAATAAATAGAGGAATAATTATGAGTCGTTCATTAAAAAAAGGTCCTTTTATAGATTTCAAACTCGAAAGAAAAGTGTTGGCTTTGAATGAAACCAACAAGAAATCGGTAGTAAAAACATGGGCCAGAGCATCAGTAATTTCTCCTGATTTTGTTGGCCATACTATTGCAGTGCACAACGGAAATAAATTCATACCGGTTTATGTTACCGAAAACATGGTAGGTCATAAACTTGGCGAATTTGCGCCAACTCGTACATTCAGGGGTCATGCTGGTAATAAAAAGCGTTAAGGCATAACTATTAATTTTAAAAAGAAAAGAAAATGGGTGCCAGAAAAAGACTAGCAGCTGACAAAAGAAAAGAAGAAAAAAAACAACAATATTTTGCTGTTTTAAAAAACTGCCCGACTTCACCGAGGAAAATGAGGCTCGTAGCCGATTTGGTTCGCGGTATGGAGGTTAACAAAGCGTTGGATGTTTTGAAGTTCTCTTCAAAAGAAGCATCAAACAGGGTGGAAAAACTTCTTCTTTCGGCCGTTGCCAATTGGCAGGCTAAAAACGAAGGAGTTCGTTTGGAAGAAAATGAACTTTACGTAAAAACGATTATGGTAGATTCAGGTAGAATTCTGAAAAGGTTACGTCCGGCTCCCCAGGGTCGTGCACACCGAATCAAGAAACGTTCGAATCACGTAACAATTTACGTTGACAGGAAAGAAAGTGTTGTTGAAGAAAATCTTAATTCGTAATTCATGGGACAAAAAGTAAATCCGATTTCAAATCGTTTGGGGTTCATTAAAGGATGGGACTCAAACTGGTTCGGTGGTGACGATTATGGTGATAAACTGGTTGAAGACGCAAAAATCAGGGAATACCTGAACGCGCGTTTGGCAAAAGCCAGCATATCAAAAATAGTAATCGAAAGAACCCTGAAGTTAATTACTATCACGGTTCACACTTCGCGCCCCGGAATTATTATTGGTAAAGGCGGTCAGGAAGTTGACAAGCTGAAAGAAGAATTAAAGAAAATTACCAGTAAAGAAGTTCAAATCAACATTTTCGAGATCAAACGTCCTGAACTCGATGCCAAAATTGTTGCAATAAATATTGCAAGGCAAATCGAAGGTAAAATAGCTTACCGCAGGGCTACAAAGATGGCCATTGCTTCAACCATGAGAATGGGAGCCGAGGGAATCAAAGTATTGGTTTCCGGAAGGTTAAACGGAGCAGAAATGGCTCGTTCTGAAATGTATAAAGATGGCCGTACTCCGCTTCACACTTTGCGTGCTGATATTGATTACGCATTGGCCGAAGCAAATACCAAAACCGGGCTTATTGGTGTAAAAGTCTGGATTTGTAAGGGTATGGTATATGGAGTCCGCGATCTATCGCCAAACTTCGGCCAAAAACCAGGTACTGGTGGCGGTGAGAGAAGGGAAAAACCGGCTAACGCCGGAGGTGGCAACCGTGGACGTAGAAGAAAATAGTGGTTTAACACTCAGAAAAATAACAGGATGTTACAGCCAAAAAAGGTAAAATTTAGAAGAGTACAAAAGGGCCGGATGAAAGGCAATGCCCAGCGTGGCAACCAACTGGCATTTGGTTCGTTTGGAATAAAGTCGTTGGAAGAAGAGTGGATTACCGGTCGCCAGATTGAAGCGGCGAGGGTTGCGGTAACACGATACATGCAACGACAAGGACAAATTTGGATACGGATTTTTCCCGATAAACCGATTACCAAAAAACCAGCCGAAGTTCGTATGGGTAAAGGTAAAGGTGCTCCTGAAGCTTTCGTAGCTCCGGTATCTCCGGGTAGAATAATTATCGAAGCTGAAGGCGTTTCGTTCGAAATGGCCAAGGAAGCTTTGAGATTAGCCGCTCAGAAACTGCCGGTGAAAACAAAGTTTATTGTAAGACGTGATTATGTTGAAGAACAAAAAGGTGAATAATGAAAACTTCTGAAATCAAAGAACTGACGGTAAAAGAAATCGTCGAAAAGTTACAGGTTGAAAAGGAAAACCTTGTACGCCTTAAGTTAAATCATGCAGTAAGTCCGCTTGATAACCCGATGAAAATCCAGGTTAGCAAAAGGGATATAGCAAGGTTGAAAACTGTTCTTCGCGAAAGAGAATTAAAAGAAAATCAGAATTAATTCACGATGGAAGAAAATCAAGTGAGAAATCTCAGGAAAGAGAAGGTCGGGGTTGTTGTCAGCGATAAAATGGACAAATCAATCGTTGTGGCTGTTAAACGTAAAGTGAAACACCCAATTTATGGTAAGTTCGTTAACAAAACAACAAAATTCCATGCCCACGATGAGAGTAATACCTGCAACACTGGCGATACAGTGCGGATAATGGAAACACGTCCGCTCAGCAAAACCAAATGTTGGAGATTAGTTGAAATAATTGAAAGAGCTAAGTAATCATGATACAACAAGAATCAAGATGTTCGGTAGCCGACAACAGTGGAGCAAAAACAGTGTTGTGTATCCGTGTATTAGGCGGGACCAGGAAGCGTTATGCATCTTTGGGCGACACTATTATTGTAACAGTTAAAACTGCCATGCCGGGAGCCGATGTTAAAAAAGGTGCAGTATCGCGTGCAATCGTTGTTCGTACGAAAAAGGAAAATCGTCGGGCCGACGGTTCATACATTCGTTTCGACGACAATGCAGTTGTACTTTTGAACGCAGCCAATGAAATGCGTGGAACACGTATCTTTGGCCCCGTAGCTCGTGAATTGCGGGATAAGAATATGAAAATCATTTCTCTCGCACCAGAAGTACTGTAATTAGAAAAAAGCTCAAAATGCAGAAAAAATTACACATAAAGAAAGGTGACACTGTGCTAGTGATAACAGGGAACAACAAAGGCAAAAAAGGCCGTGTTCTCGAGATAATTACAAAAACAGAAAGAGCAATCGTTGAAGGTGTTAACATGATGAAAAAACATACCAAACCTAACGCGGCATCTCCGCAAGGTGGTATCATCGAAAAAGAAGCACCGGTACACATCTCAAACCTAATGCTGTTCGATGCCAAAGCTGGCGCCGCAACACGTGTTGGAAGGAGATTGAATGACCAAGGTAAATTAGTTCGTTATTCCAAAAAATCTGGAGAGGAGATAAAGTAATGGCTTACACACCCACTCTTAAAAAGAAATATCAGGAAGAAATAATCCCGGCATTAAAGAAAGAGTTTGATTACTCTTCTGTTATGCAGGTTCCGAAATTAGAAAAGATAGTGCTCAACCAGGGAGTTGGCTCAGCAATCGCCGATAAAAAGCTGATTGATGTTGCAACAACCGAAATGACAATGATTGCAGGCCAGAAAGCCGTTCAAACCTTGTCGAAAAAAGATATCTCTAATTTCAAACTGAGGAGAAAAATGCCAATTGGCGTGCGTGTTACATTGCGTCGCGACCAAATGTATGAATTTCTCGATCGCTTAATTGCCGTGGCATTGCCGCGTATCCGCGATTTTCGCGGTATTGAAAGCAAAATGGATGGTCGTGGAAACTACACACTCGGCATTCCCGAACAAATTGTTTTTCCGGAAATCGTTCTGGATAAAGTCAGCAAGATAAACGGGATGAACATTACCTTCGTTACCACTGCCAAAACCGATGAAGAAGGTTTTGCACTGTTAAAAGAATTAGGTTTACCATTTAAAAACGTAAAAAAGAACTAAGTAATGGCTAAAGAATCAATGAAAGCACGCGAAGTTAAACGTGCAAAATTAGTTGAGAAATATGCCGAAAAACGGGCCAAACTCAAGGAAGAAGGCGATTGGGCAGGTTTGCAAAAACTACCAAAAAACTCGTCGAAAGTTCGTTTGCACAACAGGTGCAAATTAACCGGAAGACCAAAGGGATATATGCGCCAATTCGGAATCAGCAGGATTGATTTTAGGGAAATGGCCTCCGAAGGTCTTATCCCGGGAGTTAAAAAGGCAAGTTGGTAATCGATTAAAGAACTTGAAATAATGAGTAAAGTAACAGATCCAATAGCAGACTATCTCACAAGGTTAAGAAATGCAATACAGGCAAAACACCGTGTGGTTGACGTACCCGCTTCGGGCATGAAAAAGGAAATAACAAAAATTCTGAAAGAAAAAGGTTATATCCTGAATTATAAATTCGAAGATGAGGTTGGATACCAGGGTAACATTAAAATTGCATTGAAATACAACCCGGAGACAAAAATATCTGCAATAAAAGCGTTAGAACGCATAAGTAAACCAGGTTTGCGCCAGTACTGCGATACCGAAAGTATCCCGCGCGTATTGAACGGTTTAGGCATAGCAATTATCTCAACCTCAAAAGGTTTGGTTACCGATAAGGAAGCCAAGGAACTGAATGTTGGTGGAGAAGTATTATGTTACGTGTATTAATAGGAGGAAAGTCATGTCAAGAATAGGTAAATTACCCGTTACAGTTCCGGCAGGAGTGCAGGTTAAGGTGAGCGATGAAAATTTGGTCACCGTAAAAGGTCCTCTTGGGGAATTGTCTCAAAAAGTTGACCCGAATATTTCGGTTACCGTTGAAAACGGTACTGTGGAATTAAAAAGGGCAGGCGACGAAAAAAGCCAGAAAGCAATGCACGGACTCTACCGGTCTTTGGTCAACAACATGGTTGTTGGAGTTTCAAAAGGATACCAGGTAAAACTTGAATTGGTAGGTGTTGGATACAGGGCCGAAGTTGTTCAGAACAACGTACTCGACCTCGTTTTGGGTTATGCCCACCACATTTATTTACAGGTTCCTCCTGAAGTAAAAGTTGAAGCAAAATCTGATAAACGCAGCAACCCTATCGTTACTTTAACAAGTAATGATAAACAATTAATTGGCCAGGTAGCTGCAAAAATCAGATCATTCCGAATGCCTGAACCATATAAAGGAAAAGGTATCAAGTTTGTTGGTGAAGTATTAAGGCGTAAGGCTGGTAAAACCTCTTCAAAATAATTTCTTAATAATTCAATTATTATGGCATTAACAAAATTAGAGAGGCGCACAAAAATTAAAATGCGCGTGCGCAAAATAGTATCAGGTACAGCCGATCGTCCACGCTTGAGTGTATTTAGAAGCAACAAGGAAATCTACGCTCAGTTAATTGATGATGCAAAAGAGGTTACTCTTTTAAATGCTTCATCGAAAGCAAAGGAAATCGCTGGCGCCGAAGGTACAAAAACAGAAAAAGCAGCAATGGTTGGCAAATTGATTGCCGAAAAAGCATTGGCTGCCGGAATAAGTGCAGTAGTATTCGACAGAAACGGATACTTGTACCATGGAAGAGTAAAACAATTAGCTGACGCTGCCCGTGAAGGCGGCCTTAAATTCTAATCAAAATTATGGCGAAAATTAGCAATAAAGTAAAAACAAGCGACCTCGAATTAAAAGACAGGTTGGTAGCCATTAACCGCGTTACTAAAGTTACAAAAGGGGGACGCACGTTCAGTTTCTCTGCAATTGTAGTAGTAGGTAACGAAGACGGAATTGTAGGTTGGGGCCTCGGAAAAGCAAGCGAAGTAACAACAGCCATCTCTAAAGGGGTGGATGCAGCTAAAAAGAACCTGGTGAAAATTCCAATTATTCATGGAACTATCCCACACGAGCAAACAGCAAAATTTGGCGGTGCAAACGTACTGTTAAAACCAGCTACATCGGGTACCGGTGTTAAAGCAGGGGGTGCAATGCGCGCCGTGTTGGAAAGTGTTGGAATTCATGATATTCTGGCAAAATCCAAAGGCTCTTCAAATCCGCATAACCTTGTTAAAGCAACAATGTCTGCTTTGCTCGAGTTACGCGATGCATATACAGTAGCCCAGCACAGAGGTGTTTCATTAGAAAAAGTTTTTAAAGGATAACACAGTTATGGCTAAATTAAAAATTACACAAGTAAAAAGTAGCATCGGTTCAACTAAACGCCAAAAATTAACTTTGGAAGCGTTAGGTTTAAAAAAATTAAACCGGCCGGTTATTCACGAAGCTTCACCTCAGATTGTTGGCATGGTTAATAAATTGAGGCATTTAATTAGTGTTGAAGAAGTTAATTAATATTTCAAATATCTGAAAATATGAATTTAAGTAACTTACAACCTGCTGAAGGATCAACAACATCCCAGAAACGAATCGGAAGAGGTCAGGGCTCAGGCCGTGGCGGTACTTCTACCCGTGGACATAAGGGACAGAAATCAAGATCGGGTTATTCCAAGAAAATAGGTTTCGAAGGCGGTCAGATGCCTTTGCAACGTGTCGTTCCAAAATCAGGATTTAAAAATATCAACAGGGTTGAATACAAAGCAATCAACCTTGAAGAAATTCAGAAAATAGCTGAAAAACGTAACACAACAGTTATCGACAGGGAATTCCTGATTTTAGCAGGTATGGCAAAAAGAAAAGACAGGATAAAAATTCTGGGTGGCGGAAATTTAACCGCTAAACTGGAAGTTAAAGCACACGCCTTTTCAAAAAGTGCCAAAGAAGCAATAGAAAAAGTACAAGGAACCACAGAAATACTTTAAACCGTAATGAAACGATTTATAGAGACCCTAAAGAATATTTACAAGATTGAAGATCTTAGATTTCGCATCGGAACAACCTTGTTTCTCCTGTTAATATACAGGTTAGGTTCGTTTGTTTCGCTTCCCGGAATCGATCCTGCCCAATTGGAAAATCTGCAGTCGCAGACTTCGGATGGATTATTAGGCCTGATTAACATGTTTTCGGGAGGTGCGTTTGCACAGGCTTCAATCTTCGCTTTAGGAATTATGCCGTATATATCTGCCTCAATTGTGATTCAGTTGATGGGAATCGCAGTACCCTACTTCCAGAGGTTGCAGAAAGAGGGTGAGTCAGGCAGGAGGAAAATCAATCAGATTACCCGGTATTTAACCGTGTTGATCTTAATTCCTCAGGCTTCGGCATATCTTGCCAATCTTAATATGCAGTTGCCCGATTCAGCCTTTGCAATGACAGGGATATGGTTTACACTTCCTTCAATTGTAATTTTAACGGCGGGTTCGATGTTTGTCCTTTGGTTAGGCGAACGTATTACCGATAAAGGAATTGGTAATGGTATTTCACTGATTATTATGATTGGTATTATTGCTAATTTGCCACAGGCGATTGTACAGGAATTTGCTTCCCGTATCAATCAGCAGGGAGGTGGATTGGTAATGTTCCTTATAGAGTTTGTAATCCTGTTCCTCGTTTTCATGGCATCCATTCTGCTGGTTCAGGGAACCCGCAAAATACCGGTGCAATATGCAAAACGGATTGTAGGTAACAAACAGTATGGCGGAGTACGTCAGTACATTCCTCTGAAAGTGAATGCCGCAGGTGTTATGCCCATTATTTTTGCCCAGGCAATTATGATGGTTCCCATTACACTCGTTGGTGTTGCTAATTCTGATAACCTTCGTGGTGTTGCGGCTGCTCTTACAAACATCACCGGGGTTTGGTACAATTTAATACAATTTCTGTTAGTGGTAGCTTTTACGTATTTTTACACTGCTATTACTATTAATCCAACGCAAATGGCAGAAGATATGAAAAAGAACGGCGGTTTTATACCCGGCATCAAACCTGGTAAAAGAACCGTTGAATACCTTGATACAATCATGTCGAGGATAACCCTGCCCGGGTCTATTTTCCTGGGTTTGGTAACCATCCTTCCTGCATTTGCAATGTTAATCGGAATTAACCAGTCGTTTGCACTGTTTTATGGTGGAACATCGCTGCTGATTCTGGTAGGGGTTGTGTTAGATACTTTACAGCAAATTGAAAGTCACCTGTTGATGCGTCACTACGACGGTTTGATGAAATCAGGCCGTATCAAAGGCCGTGCAGGTGGTTCAATGTAATTAGTAAAAAAGAGGTTTAAACCACTCATTAATTTATTTAAGGCAGAAATTAAAAATATTTATGGCAAAACAATCTTCAATAGAACAAGATGGAACCATAATAGAGGCATTGTCAAATGCCATGTTTCGAGTTGAACTGGAGAATGGTCACGTAATAACCGGTCATATTTCAGGTAAAATGAGGATGCATTATATTAAAATATTGCCGGGCGATAAAGTAAAAGTGGAGATGTCTCCCTATGATTTAACTAAAGGTAGAATTACATTTAGATACAAAAATTAAAGATCATTAAAATGAAAACTCGTGTTTCAGTTAAAAAACGTAGCGCCGACTGCAAAATCATTCGCAGAAAAGGGCGTTTATATGTGATTAATAAAAAGAACCCTAAGTTTAAACAACGCCAGGGGTAATTAATCTGATAAAATAAAAATTTATGGCACGTATTGTTGGTGTTGATATTCCAAATAATAAAAGAGGTGAAATAGCGCTTACCTATATTTACGGTGTTGGCCGCAGCAGGGCAAACTCTGTTTTAAAAGAAGCAGGTGTTGACAAAGACCTTAAAGTACAGGATTGGGACGACGACCAGTTTGCAGCGGTTCGTACAGTAATTAATAACAGCTTCAAAGTTGAGGGTGAATTGCGTTCCGAAGTTCAAATGAACATTAAACGACTGATGGACATCGGTTGTTATCGTGGTATTCGTCATCGTATCGGTTTACCGGTGCGCGGTCAAAGTACAAAGAACAATTCCCGTACCCGTAAAGGAAAACGTAAAACTGTTGCTAATAAAAAAATGGCCACTAAATAAGGATTTTGAATTATGGCAAAAAAAACAGTTACAAGCAGAAAGAGAGTTGTGGTGGTTGAAGCCAGTGGTATGGCTCATGTACACTCATCTTTCAACAATATCATTGTTACCCTGACCAATATGAACGGTGAGGTAATCTCATGGTCGTCGGCGGGTAAAAAAGGATTCCGTGGTTCGAAAAAGAATACCCCGTATGCTGCCCAGGTAGCATCTGAAGAGTGTTCGAAAACGGCTTATGACCTTGGACTTCGTAAAGTAAAAGTATTCGTCAAAGGCCCGGGCAACGGCCGCGAATCGGCAATTAGGGCAATGGCTACCATTGGCCTTCAGGTTACTGAAATTGTTGATGTAACACCGCTTCCGCACAACGGTTGCCGCCCGGCTAAAAGACGTCGTGTTTAATTTTAAAACGAAAAGGTTATGGCAAGATATAGAGGACCAAAATCAAAAATAGCCCGTAAATTCGGCGAGCCGATATTCGGACCAGACAAAGTATTCGAACATAAAAATTATCCTCCCGGAATGCACGGGTTATCGTCGAAAAGGAGGAAAAAATCGGAATACGGTCTGCAGTTAAGAGAAAAACAAAAAGCAAAATATACCTACGGAATTCTGGAACGCCAGTTCCGCGGCCTGTTCCACAAAGCACAGGCTTCGAAAGGCGTAACCGGCGAAGTGTTGTTGCAGCTCCTCGAATCGAGGCTCGACAACGTTGTTTTCCGTCTGGGTATTGCTAAAACACGGGCAGCAGCCCGTCAGTTTGTTTCGCACAAACATATTGTGGTTAACGGAAATGTTGTAAATATTCCATCGTATTTGGTTAAACCAGGCGACGTAATCGGCGTCAGGGAAAAATCAAAGGCCATGGAAGAAATTACCGACTCATTGCATTCGCGCAGGAGTACTCGTTACGAGTGGTTGGAATGGGCCAACGATCAGATGGCCGGAAAATTCCTGAATCGCCCTGAACGCGATGAAATACCTGAAAATATCAAAGAGCAACTAATCGTAGAGTTGTATTCAAAATAATTAATTATAAGGTCATTATGGCAATATTAGCATTCCAAAAGCCTGACAAGGTGATTATGTTAGAATCCGATGATAAAATCGGAAAATTCGAGTTTCGCCCGCTGGAACCCGGTTACGGGATAACAATCGGTAACGCATTACGTCGAATCCTGCTATCATCACTCGAAGGGTATGCAATTACTACCGTTAAAATTGAAGGTGTTGACCATGAATTTTCTACGATTAAAGGTGTTATTGAAGATGTAACCGATATTATCCTTAATCTGAAACAGATTCGGTTTAAAAACGAGGTTGACGACTTTGACAGTGAAAAAGTATCGGTAACGATTACCGGTCAGGAAGAATTCACCGCCGGCGATATTAACAAATTCATGACCGGTTTCAGGGTGCTGAACCCAAAACTGGTGATATGCCGGATGGAACCCGATGTGAAACTGCAGGTGGAAATTACCATCAGCAAAGGTCGCGGGTATGTTCCTGCCATTGAAAACAAACCTGCTGAGGCAGAATTCGGCGTAATTGCGATCGATTCAATTTTTACTCCGATCAAAACGGTGAAATACGCTGTCGAAAATTTTCGTGTTGAGCAGAAAACCGACTACGAAAAGTTGATTATCGAAATCCAGACCGATGGTTCTATTCAGCCAAAAGAGGCGTTGAAAGAAGCTGCCAAAATTCTGATTTATCATTTCATGTTATTTTCTGATGAAAAGATTACAATCGATTCTGACGAGAAATTTGCAAATGAAGAGTTCGACGAGGAAGTTCTTCACATGCGTCAGCTCCTGAAAACCAAGTTGGTTGACATGGATTTGTCAGTTCGTGCATTGAATTGTTTGAAAGCCGCCGATGTTGATACATTAGGCGATTTGGTTACATACAACCGCAACGACCTGTTGAAATTCAGAAACTTTGGTAAGAAATCGCTTACCGAGTTGGACGACCTTTTGGATAATATGGGGTTAAATTTTGGAATGGATATTTCGAAGTATAAACTGGACAAGGAGTAAGAAGCAATGAGACATAATAAAAAAGTAAACCATTTAGGACGTAAAAGCGCACATCGGAAAGCGATGCTGGCAAACATGGCAAGTTCGCTCTTGATTCACAAGAGGATTTCAACCACACTCGCCAAAGCAAAAGCTTTACGCATGTATGTTGAACCGTTAATTACAAAAGCAAAAGACGATACAACACATTCTCGCAGGGTAGTATTCAGTTATTTACAGGACAAAGCAGCAGTATCGGAATTATTCCGTGAAATTTCTGCCAAAATAGCCGACCGCCCGGGAGGTTACACCCGTATTCTGAAAACCGGTAACAGGTTGGGAGATAACGCAGAAATGTGTATCATGGAGCTGGTTGACTATAACGAAG
>Ga0351900_1209_pt1 | contig 11669 bp, 6 predicted proteins | sample BONcelHT113001D3_FD_205827 | JGI IMG/M metagenome (GOLD analysis project Ga0351900, IMG submission 205827) | Enriched cells from coal bed in the Powder River Basin, Montana, United States - BONCAT cells T11 rep1 HSBNCT.T11.300.1.D3 ...
GAAATTGTAAGTACCCGCGGCAAAGTAACACAATGGGACAAAGTGTACAAGGCAAATTCAAACCCGATTGACACCATCATTAAAATAGCGGTGTTAATCAACAGCGGTTCGGCATCTGCGTCCGAAATTGTGGCCGGCGCCATTCAGGACCTTGACCGTGGAATTATTGTGGGCACACGCACTTTTGGAAAAGGACTGGTGCAAACCACCCGCGATTTAAGTTACAACACCAAATTAAAAGTAACTACAGCCAAATACTACATTCCAAGCGGACGCTGTATTCAGGCACTCGACTACACACACCGCAATGAAGACGGAAGTGTTGGAAATATCCCCGACTCGCTTATTTCGGAGTTTACCACAAAAAAAGGCCGTAAAGTTTATGACGGCGGCGGTGTGGCGCCCGATGTGAAATTTGAAACTGAAGCCCTTAGCAGTTTAAGTATTAATCTGATAACCAAATATATGATATTCGATTTTGCTACTAAGTTTTCGGCTGAAAACGCTTCTATTGCTTCACCCGAAGATTTTGTGATTACAGAAGATACATATAACCAGTTTATTGCTTTTGTGAAAGAAAACAATTTTAATTACGAATCGCAATCACAGGCAGAGTTGGACGAACTGATAAAATCGGCTAAAAAAGATAAATATTACGGTATGGCTGAAGGCGAGTTTGAGGCGTTAAGGGCTAAACTTGAACCCAACTTCGATAAGGATGCAGAACATTTCAGCGAAGAAATCAAAGAACTTCTTCAGGATGAAATCGTATCGCGTTATTATTATCAGAAAGGGGCGATTCGCGCGGCAATCAACGACGACAAGGGAATTAAGAAAGCCATTGAAGAATTAAATTCAGAAACTGCCTATTCAGGTTATTTCAAACAAGGCAAAGTAATTTCGATGAATTAGAAAAATTAAAAAAAATATTTTCATAAAAGGGAGGTTTTACAGCCTCCTTTTTTTATTCTCCGGAAGAGATATTTATCACCGGTGTGTGGTTTATTTTTTTACGGTTCACCCAGTTCATCCAGAATAAAACTGCGATGATGAAAAGTGGCCCTGAAACAATTAAATAAGTGGCTACCGGGAATCTTCCCCAAAACATAATAATGTAAGCAATCCCCACCATAATGAAGGCCAAAGTTCCCACCCACTCATGTTTCCAGGCTACAATCAAAATCAGAATCAAAACAAAATTGGGGATCAGATGAATGATGAAACCGCCCAGCTTTTTAATCAAACTTTGATCTCCTTCAAACGCATCGAGGGCAAAAAGCCCCAGAAAAATAACAAATACAATGGTCAGAATCCGGGGCGTCCAATACAATACTTTTTTCATGACAAATGAATTTTAAATCCGGTGTTTTGTACGTGATTGCAGGGTTAATGTTAAAAAAATACATCTGAAATAATTTTCAACTATCTTCCCGAAAAAAAGTAAAGTATGAAAATTTATTTTGCCGGTTCTATTCGCGGAGGGCGCGAAGATGCTGCACTTTATATGCAAATTATTGAATACCTTAAAACCTTTGGAGAAGTGCTGACCGAACATGTTGGCGATCCAAAACTTACTCATCTGGGCGACGACGGGCCAACCGACAGGTACATTCACGATCGGGATTTGGAATGGCTGCAATCTGCCGATGTTGTGGTTGCCGAAGTTACCACGGTTTCAATGGGTGTGGGTTACGAAATTGGACGGGCAGTTGAATCGGGGAAAAAAGTACTTTGCCTTTTTCGTCCGGATTCCGGCAAAAACCTTTCGGCAATGGTTGCCGGATGTCCTGATTTGACGCTGGTGAATTACCGGAATTTGGAAGAGGCAAAAACGGCTATTGGTGAATTTCTGAATGGATAACAATCAAAACCTATATTTAAATCCAAGCCGGGCAACCTGTATTTCGTAATAGTTTTCGTAATGACCTATTTGGATACATATATAACAACCATATGTTTTGATAAGATAAAAACCATTGAATAAGTTGAATTTTTAATTTTAATTTCATAAGTTTGACGGGACTACATGCATAACTAATTCAACAAATAATCTCAGTTATTTTAAAACCAAAATTTAAACCAGATGAAGCACATTCACCCAAATTCTGCACCCAACTTTACAGTTGTAATTAAAGAAGAATCATTTATTAAAGGGGGATTGAATTATGTTGATGAGAAATTATGCGACTTTTAAAATGCTGTAAACTTTAGAATTTAATTTTCGGCTATAAATAAATACAAACTAATCCTTATAAATTATGAAAACTAATTTTGCAATTTTAGTTCTGCTCGCAATAATTTGCTTGAGCGGATTGTTAAAAGCACAAACATTTACCAAACAAACAGGAATGCCCTTCACTGCTGTAAATTATGGAAATCATAAATGTGCAAGCTTCGTTGATATTAATAATGATGGCTTATTGGATATTTTCTTTACTGGCTCAACAAATACCTCAGGAACCGCTGGGTTTTCAGGTATTTATAACAACAACGGGAACAATACATTTACAGCCTTAACAGGGTTACCATTTTCAAGTTATTATGGTAGCGAAGCAGACTGGTTTGATTATAATAACGATGGCTTTCTTGATTTATTAATTTCTGGACAAGGTCCTGATGGAACCGCATTAAGTGGTTATACTCGTTTATATAAAAATAATGGCAATAATACATTCAATCAGATCTTTAGTGTATCTCGCGGTGGATGTATAACAACCGGTGATTTTAATAATGATGGTAAACCGGACTTTGCAATTGCAGAAGCGACTTATTATAATTCACCTTTTACAATTAAAATTTATAAAAATAATGGTGCGAATTCGTTTACACAAGATTTGGGTATTGTATTCCCAACAACCACAAATTCTCACAAACGGATCGCTTCTGTTGATTATAATAATGACGGATATTTCGATATAATTGCATTAAGAGCTGATTCTGCATTATTATATAAAAATAATGGGAATAACACATTTTCGAAAACGACCAATTTTAATTTACCATCGACTGGCGGTTCTAGTTCACTTGCATTTACGGATTACAACAATGATGGTTTCCTAGACATTTTCAAAAGTGATGGTAAAGTATATTTAAATAATAATGGTAACGGTACTTTTACATCTGTAATATTAAATACTATGGCGAGTTTCATGGGAGGAAATGACTGGGGTGACTATAATAACGACGGAAAACCAGATGTGTTATTAAGTGGAAGTTCTCCTAATTTATCTAAAATATACAGAAATGATGGTTTTAATACATTCACAGATATAAGTGCCACTATAACTGGTATTTCACAATGGAGTTCTGTAAAATGGGGAGATTATAACAATGATGGGTATTTAGATTTTATTACAGCCGGTTATTCTGATTTTACTGGCTACAAGCTAGCAGAATTATACAAAAGTAATGGAGGAGGAGTAACAAATACGCCACCTACTGTTCCAGGTAATTTGAGTTCTAGTGAATATGGCGGTATAGTTACTTTGACATGGAATGCTGCCACAGATAATCAAACAAATCAAAAAGCTCTAACCTACAATGTTAGAATTGGAAAAACTCCCGGTGGTTCTGATATTGTTTCGGCAATGGCAAACTCTTCAACCGGTTTCAGAAAAATTCCTCAAAATGGCAATGTAGGAACAAACCAATTATATATCATTAAAGACCTTGCTCCCGGAACTTACTATTGGTCAGTTTAAGCAATTGATCAAACTTATGCCGGAGGTAAGTTCTCAACCGAAGGAACTTTTACGATTGCAAATCCTATTAACCTTTATGAGGAAATTAAAGTAAATTTCACTGGAGTTCAATCAGGTGATGTTCAGTGGGGTGATTATGATCATGATGGTGATTTGGATGCATTAGTTTCAGGTTATACTGATATTCCTGAAGGAAGGATTAATGGATCTGTTAAAATTTACCGGAACGATGGCAATGATGTTTTTACCGATATCAGTGCCATATTTGCGATATCCGGATTTATCTCCGGCCATGCTGCCTGGGCAGATATCGACAATGACGGAGACCTTGATGTGGCTGTAATATACAGGGAAAATGCCGATGCAAACTCAACACATCATACTAAGATATTTAAAAATATTGGTACAAATACTTTCACCGATATCGGAGTAACTCTGAAAGGAGGATTTAATGCAACCCTCGCCTGGGCAGACTATAACAAAGATGGTTACCAGGATTTATTTATTCAGGGAGATCAAAATTATGCCGGCTATTTTGCTTCGATATATAAAAACAATGGCAACTATACTTTTACAGATCTTAATGCGGGCATGCAAGGCGCCATGTGCAGCAATTCTGCCGGATGGGGTGACTATAATAATGATACATATCCTGATTTGTTTTATGGTGGCTATAGCTATGGCGTCACATATGCCAAATTATATAGAAATAATGGAAATAGCACGTTTTCCGACATTGCGACTGTAATTCCTCCTACCGGATATTCATGTTGGATTGATTATAATAATGACAATTTCCTTGACATCCTCTCACGCTCAACAAAGGGTGATTCCCTTAAAATATACAAAAATAATGGGAATGCTACTTTTTCTGCAACATCTCTTACTTTCCCGGGGCAGGGCAATGGTGCAGTTATTTCTGCTGATTATGATAACGACGGATATAAAGATGTCTTTCACACTGGAACTATCAATTCAAGTTCCGACCTTTTCAAAAACAACAATGGTTCATCCTTTTCTCTGATTGCAAATTCAGGTATTGTTCCTTTATCTGCCAGTGATGCCGCATTTGGTGATTATAACGGTGATGGTTTATTAGATATTTTAATTCAGGGGTGGGATGGGTCAAAAAATGTAACTAAAATATATAAGGCAAGTTCTAATGTAACATCAGTAAAAGGTTGTCTTGTAGCATCCTTTCCTTTTAACGGCAATGCACTTGATGTAAGTGGCAACGGCAATAATGGCATTGTTAATGGAGCAAAACTTACTACAGACAGATTTGGTAATGCCAATAGCGCTTTTAGTTTTAATGGGAGTAGTGATTATATTACCGTACCGACATCTACGTCATTAGATAATATTTCTCAAGGACCTATTACAATGAGTTGCTGGGTAAATTCTTCTAGTTTTAATGGTGAAATTATTCTTCAATATAGCACGGTTAGTGCTACTGGAGGAGGTAATACATATAACTTATGGTCATATTTAAATAATAAATTCAATTTTTCAAATTGGAATCATAATGCTGGTGGTGATTGGGGTCTCATAACTCCATCAACTTATTCTACTGGTCAATGGTATTTTATATGTGTAACTATTGATCCTTCGACCAATATAACTAATTTATACATTGATGGACAACTTGCTATTTCAGGAAATAGTACCATTAATACTTTACCTGCCCCTGTGCATTTTTTTATTGGAAGGCATAATAATGGCACTGGCTTTTTTAATGGAAAAATTGATGATGTTAATATTTTTGGTTGTGTACTTTCACAAACCCAAATTGATTCCTTGTATAATGTAAAACAACCTACATGTGATTTTATTCCCAATGTTTCCAATTGGCTTGGCAATAGCGATATGGCAAATGCAGCAAATATTATTGATAACAATAATGCTTCATTTACTTCAATTGCTATGTCAAATTACAGTACAGTTTACACCCAATATTCTGAGTTCAATTTTTCGTCACCAAAAACGATTTCAGCGTTTAAATTCAAATATTCATTTCCGAGTACTACTGGTAACAATTCTTGTACATGGCCTTCAGGCAACATTGCCCACACTTGTAAAGTTAAGCTGTATTATAAAAGTGGCTCAAACTGGATTGAGGCATATACGGCAAATAATTTAAACACTCTTTCTCCGGTTGGTGTTTGTGAGCATATTGATTCTACTCAAATTAATTTTACGGATAAAATCACTGCAACAAATTGGAAAGTTGAAATGGTTGGGAATTATTGGTTGGGTGGCGGTTACCAGAAAACAACTTTTTTTAAATTGTTTGAAGTCAAGTTTAATGAATGTACTGAATGTGATTTAAATCCACCAACAGTAGGAGCAATCACCCAACCAACCTGCGTTCTGGCCACAGGAAGCGTAGTTTTAAGTGGGTTACCGGAGACCGGAACCTGGACATTAACCAGAATCCCGGGTGGAACCATCACCACAGGAACAGGGACAAGTTCTACAATCTCATTACTTGAGGCAGGAACCTATACTTTCACAGTTACCAATGCAAAAGGATGTATTTCAGGTGCTTCAGCTAATGTGGTTATCAATACGCAACCGGCAACACCGACAGCCCCAGCATTAGGCCCAAATACCCAACCATCATGTATAGAAGCAACGGGAAGCATATTTCTATATGGTTTACCTGCGGCAGGAACCTGGACATTAACAAGGACTCCCGGCGGAATTACTACAACGGGAACAGGAACAAGTAAAACAATTACAGGGCTTTCATCCGGTACATATACCTTTAAGGTAACCAATGCTGAAGGATGTATTTCAGGTGCATCAGCTAATCTGGTCATCAATAATCCACCTCTGCCACCGGCAGCACCCGCAGCCGGACCAATTACTCAGCCTTCATGCACCGAACCAACTGGTAGCGTATTTCTGTATGGTTTACCTGTATCAGGTACCTGGACATTAACAAGGACTCCTGGCGGAATTACTACAACGGGAACAGGAACAAGTAAAACAATTATGGGGCTTTCATCGGGTACATATACCTTTAAGGTAACCAATGCTGAAGGATGTATTTCAGGTTCATCAGCTAATGTGGTTATCAATAAACCACCTGTGCCACCGGCAGCACCCACAGTCGGACCAATTACTCAGCCTTCATGCACCAAACCAACGGGTAGTGTATTTCTGTATGATTTACCTGAATCAGGAACCTGGACATTAACAACAACTCCCGGAGGAACAACTATTAAGGGAACAGGAACAGGTTCAACCATAACAGGGCTTTCGTCCGGTACTTATACCTACACGGTAACTAATGCAGAAGGATGTACTTCGGCGGTATCAGGCAATGTTGTTATAAGTGCCCCGGTGACACCAGTAACACCAGTAATAAGCTTAAATGACAATATCTTACATTCTGATGCTGTAACTGGCAATCAGTGGTATAATCGAAATGGAATAATTGCCGGTGCTATAAATCAAGACTATACTGCAACGTCCAGTGATGACTATTATGTTATTGTATCGATTTTGGATTGCAGTTCAGATAGATCAAATGTTATTAATTTTAAACTTACGGGAGTTGAATTAATTGAAACCAGTAAAACAATAAAAGTTTATCCTAATCCAACAACTGACATTCTTACTATTGATGGATTACCGGAAATTGGGAAAGTTGAAATTTCAATTTATGATATTAACGGAAAATTAATTAAAAAACAAATGTCAACTTCATCAGTCACTAAAATGGATATCAGAGATGTAGTTTCAGGAACCTATTTATTAATCGTAAATGATCAAAAGGAACAAGCAATTAAAATCATTAAAGAATAATAAAGGATTTCAATAATAAATACTAAAAAAAAATAAAATTTTGGTTTTGTTGTATAGCCGCACGGCTCGGATTTGATTGTAAAGACGCACGGCCGTGCGTCTTTACAACAATTCCCCGAAAAAATGCCTACATCAATACACCGTAAACCAAAATCAATATCATCTTTTGTTGCCGGTTTCAAATCGGCCACAACCACACAAACTGATGATTATATTGATAAAAACAACTTATCTGTTCCAAAATACAATTCACAAAACAGATTATGGCAGCCCAATTATTACGACCACATTGTAAGAAATGAAGAGGAATATTGGAAGATTAAACAATACATTAAACACAATCCCGCAAAATGGGAAAAGGATAAATTCAATGAAATTTAATTTTTAATATAATTTGGAATATTGTATGGTTGGGTTTGTAAAGGCGCACGGCCGTGCGTCTCTGCGTAAACCGGATAGATTTTTGTTATTAGACGTATGGCCGTGCGTCCTTACTTCTCTGGAAAATAACGGACTTAAGTTATTTCATTAAAACAAACTAAAAATTAAGACTTGTATTTAAATCCCAGCGTTGCCACCCGCGTTTTGTAATAGTTTTCGTAAACGGCAACAAAACCGTTTCCATAATATTCCTGTTGAATATCAAAAGATTGGTTTAAAACTTCTGTTTATTTAATCATGAAATTCCATTCAACCTCCCCATAATTCCAAACATCAGAATGATGAATATTTTCGATTGTCCCTTTTCCGTTTTCCGTTTTCAGCAGTTTTGTGGTGTACTCCCCCTTTTCAAAATTGAAAGTTTTGCCATCGTCATCATACAAAATAAAATTACCCGTTGCATTTCCATACACACGAATTTCAAGCGGAGTATTTGCTGTCCATTCTGAAGTTTGCCTGATTTTTGGAATCATCGGAATAATTCCCCCATCTTTTACAAAAAGAGGGATTTTATCAAGTTTGTTTTCTATCGTGATGATTTCTCCGTTTCCGACAAATTCCCCGGTGTAAAAATCATACCAATTTCCTTTTGGAAGTATTACTTTTCGTTCAGATTCCATGCTAAAAACCGGTGCAACCAGCAAAAATTCACCCATCATATACTGGTCTTTTGCCTCATTTTTAATGGCTTCGGAATAAGGATTTTCAGTAGCGTCAAAATCTTTTTCCACAGCCTCCCAATCAATCGCAAAACCTTCTTCGAGGTTCATCGCACGAAATGGCGGTGTGCCATTAAAATAATAATCTGCAAAAGTGGAATACAGGTACGGCAAAAGTTGCATTCTTAAAAAAGCCACATCCCTACATTGCTCGTACACTTCGGGAAACGACCAGGGTTTGGTGCCGTCGGCCCAGGCGTTAATCATTGCCAATGGCGAGAAACAGGTGGTTTGCATTCTGCGCAACCACTCCTCTCCCGAGCGACTGGCACGTACTTCAGGAGTCCAGAGCAACCCGCTGAACCCTGAGTTTACCAATGCGGTGATAAAATCCTGGTGGTTGTAGTAATCGTTATAAATAACATAAGGGTACGAAACCGACCCCGCATTTGCAGCCCTGATTAAACCGTAAGTCCGTTCGTTTTTTTGCCGGTAAATTTCATCAGTCAGGGTCATCATTTGCAATCCGTAGGTTTGTCTCATCTGCTCGCCGTCCAATCCCGACGGAAATTGGGCTGCATCGGACCACAGCCAACGATCGTATCCATCAACTTCGTCCATCTTAAATCCGCTGACCCCTATTCCCAATTGATATTTTTGAAAATGTTCCTGCATGATTTTTCGCGCTTCGGGCATGGTATAATCGGGCACAATTCCGCTCCAAACCGTGTGAGTTCCGGAATAAGGCAATAATTTTTCATACAAAATTCCATCGGGTGAAATGTAAGGATTCATCCAAAGATTCAGGTGAATTCCCTGCTGACTCATATTTTTTGAAAATTCGGCCGGATTTGGGTAGCGTGTTTTGTCCCACTCAAAAGTACAAGGGTACGATTTGCTGTGCCAGCCAGGTTCCAGGCCAATCACATCTAACGGGAAATTCTTTTGCATGAATCCGTTTACTTCATTTTGAATATCATTTTCGTCGTACAAAGTGGGTGTGCGCTGCCAGAACCCAAGTCCCCATTTCGGAGGAATCACTCCACCTCCGCAATACAGATTAAATCGCTGAACCACATCGAGCATATTTTCTCCGGCAAACAACACCAGTTCAACACCATTTGCAGGAATTACCATTTCAAGATTATCGGAATAGGGTTGCGACGACCAGCTTTTATCGGTGTTTCGATCCTTTGCCACAGGTGGATTTTTGCTGTCAACGCGAACTCCGGTTCCCACATATACATCAATATACCGGGCAGCATTTATCAAAACCCCGTACCCTTTCGACGACACAAAAAACGGAACAGGTGCATGTGTTCTGCCATCGTCTTTCCCCCCATAATGGTCCACGTGCAAACGCAAAATTTTACCCCGCTGCTGAACGGTTTTAAAATTCAATCCAAAACCATAAATCTGCTCTTCCTTTTCCAGAGGAAAGCACAGAATTGTTTTCCCGTTTTTTGTAAATACTTTGATTTCATTTTCTGAAACCGGAAAATCGCAGGTTGATTTCTTATTCAAAGCTTCAATTCGCGGGGCTTTGTTTGCAACCGAAAGCAAATTGAAATCTTCAGGTTGATTGATTGCAGATTCCCATATTCCGGGAAAAGATGCTTTCCATTCGGGATTAAAAGTTTCAGTTGATATTTTGGGCTTTTTTTCGCAGGAATTGAAAATATTCAAAATGAGGATTGCAATTATTAGTTTTTTCATCGAATAAAGATTAAAATGGGATACAGCGAATTTAAAAATAATAGGCTTTAAAAGTTACTCCAATTCCTGCAATTAAATTTTTTATACTAATTTCAGGCTTTACTTTTTAAGCTGATGCGTAAAATCATAAATATCATAGTTTTTATAATACCTGTTTTATGTTCGGGGCAAATAAAGTCAATTGGAACCCCGTACATAATCAATTACCAAAAATCGGGTTACAATGCCGGAACCCAAAACTGGGGAATCGCCCAGGATGAAAATGGTTTTATGTATTTTGCCAACAACGATGGGCTGCTGATATTTGACGGGATTCGCTGGGAACTGGTAAAAATTTCGCAATCTTCAGCAATCCGTTCGGTTTGTATTGATAAAGAAAACACAATTTATGTAGGGCTGTTTAACGATTTTGGCATTCTCAGCCATAACATTTCAGGAGAAAAATCATTTGAAAGTCTGCGCCATTTAATTCCCGATAATGTAAATGATTTCAACGATATATGGCGAATTTGGGATACTACGTTTGGGATTGTTTTTCAATCATTCGATTATTTGTTTATTCTGAAAGACAACCAGGTAAAAGTGATTAAACCCTTTCAAAGATTTCATTTTTCATTTTATGTAAACAACCGCTTATATATAGATGAACCCGGAATTGGTTTATTTGAATACGATGGGGAAAAACTCGGGAAAGCAGGTTGGGATGATGAAATAAAAGACGTTGAGATTTGGGCTATTTTACCTTTAAATGAAACCGGTTTACTGGTTGGTACAGCGCAGAAAGGTATTTATAAGTTTGAAAATGGCAAACTCGAAAAATGGCAAACCCCCGCCAATGAACTTTTGCAAAAAAACAAGTTGTACTGCGCAACTTCAGTAGTTGGAAATCATTTTGCTTTTGGCACTATTCTCGGTGGCATTTTCGTTTCCGATGCTGAAGGGAAAATCGTCCAGAACATCAGTAAAAAAAACGGTCTTCAAAACAATACGGTTCTCAACATTTTTGCTGGAAGTGATAAAAATTTGTGGCTGGGCCTCGACAATGGAATTGATTTTATTGAAATTATGTCGCCGGTTACTACTATTTCAGGCTTTTCGGAATTAGGCGCCGGCTACTGTTGCCAGGTTTTTAACGGAAATATTTATTTGGGTACCAATCAGGGTCTTTTTGTAAAACCTTTTCGTCAGTTCAACGAAAATACAGGTGAATTTGAACTTGTAAAAAATACCACCGGGCAAGTGTGGTCGTTGTCGGTTTTCGACGGCAAGTTGATTTGCAGCCATAACCTGGGCGCTTTTACTATTGATGGAAACGTGGCCACAAAAATTGGGGACCTTG